>Ga0214180_1000007_pt1 | contig 116761 bp, 117 predicted proteins | sample TroBogEpilimnion_22_FD_153018 | JGI IMG/M metagenome (GOLD analysis project Ga0214180, IMG submission 153018) | Freshwater microbial communities from Trout Bog Lake, WI - 16OCT2007 epilimnion | ecosystem: Environmental > Aquatic > Freshwater > Lake > Epilimnion/Euphotic zone | place: Trout... | reverse complement strand
GCAAGTGGTCGTGCACGACGTTGTCGCCCTCGCTGTAGAGGCCACCACTCGCCACGATCACCGTCACCGGCAAGGTGGCCAGCGAGCCGTCGGGGGCGTAGAAGGTCCGCACATTGATGATGCGGTCAATCCACGCCTTGAGGGCACTGGGTGGCCCCCAGTTATCCATCGGAGTGGCGATGACCAGCGCGTCGGCACCAAGAAGCTCCGTGGTGAGTTCGTCCGCCACCGCCCAGGCCTGCGTCAGTTCCGGCGTGTGCTGGTCAATCGGCGTGCGTCCCGCCAGCTGGGCGAGAAAATCCAAGTGAGGGATGTCCTGGGTGTGGCGACGACGAATCGTGGCCCCGGGGTGAGCGGCGAGGTAGTGCTCTTCAAAGACGGCGAGCGCCTTACCCGACCATGAGGCCTCAGCGCGCGTCGAGGTTTCGAGGCTGAGGAGGTACCCTACGATTACTCGCCGGCTTCCAGTGCCACGTTGGGGATGATCTTGTCGAGCCAGGTGGGCAACCACCAGTTGGCCTTGCCGAAGAAGTGCATCAGCGACGGCACGAGCACGGTCCGGATGATGAAGGCGTCAATCAAGACGGCGCCACCCAAGCCGATGCCGAACTCGGCGATGATGCGCTGACCACCGAAGGCGAAGGAGAGGAACACGCAGATCATGATGAGTGCGGCAGCGGTAATGACGCGGCCCGTATTGGCCTGACCACGCAAGATTGCCTGCTCGTTGTCACCAGTGTGGGTCCATTCTTCGTGCATGCGTGAGACCAAGAACACCTGGTAGTCCATTGAGAGACCAAAGAGAATAGCGATCATGATGATGGGGAGATAGGCCTCTACTGGTCCAGTACCGGAACCAATGAGCGAACTGCCCCAGCCCCACTGGAAGACCGCCACGACGAGACCGAACGAAGCGGCGACCGCGAGCAGGTTCATCACCGCTGCCGTGAGTGGCACCAGCAAGGAGCGGAAAGCAATCATCAACAACAGGCAGCCCAAGACGACGATGATCGTCAAGAACAGTGGGATCTTCGAGTCGAGCTTTGACGAGAAGTCCATGCCGAGGGCCGTCTGGCCACCGACGTAGATGCCGGTGTGGGACATCGCGGTCACCTGGGGCACGTAGACGTTGCGGATCGTGTCAATCAACGTGTTGGTCTTGGCGTCCTGGGGTGCCGAGACGGGAATCACTTGAATGAAGGCCACCGTCTTGGAGACGGGAATAACTGGTCCCACGAAGGTGACATCGGTGTTGGACTTCAAAACAACGTCGAGCTGCTGCATGGCGGCGTAGTCGGCGGGCGTGGCGATCTTGCCGACGACCTCGAGGGGTCCGTTCGAACCGGCACCAAAGCCCGTCGCCAACGTGTCGTAAGCGATGCGCGTCGTCGAACCGGCGGGGTCCGAGCCCGAGTCGGAGAGACCCATGCGCAACGAGGCGATGGGGGCGGCGAAGAGTCCGATGGCAATCAGGGCCACCAAGGAGAGCTTCTTGGGGTGCTTGGCCACAATCTCCGACCACCGCTTCCAACCACCCTCAATCACCACACCGTGAGGACCGTTGGTTGCCAGTGAGCGACGCTCACGACGGCTCAAGATGGTCGTCTTCCAGAATGCGAGGAGCGAGGGCAACAAGGTAATTGAGGCGAGCATCGTGATGATGACCGTGCTCGAGGCGGCAACGCCGAGACCACTCAAGAAGCCAAAGCCCAAGAACAGCATGCCCAGCAGGGCCACGCAGACGGTGGCACCGGCAAAGATCACGGCGCGGCCCGAGGTGTTGAGCGAGGTCACGATGGCGTCTTCGACGCTCATGCCCTGCTGCAGGTTTTGGCGGGCACGAGTCACGATGAAGAGGGCGTAGTCAATGCCTACGCCCAGACCAATCAGCGACCCCAGGATGGGGGCAAAGGACGCAATGCTCACGACGTGACTCAGCAACGTGGTGGCAGCGGAGGCAATGGAGATAGCGAAGAGTGCGACACCCAAGGGCAGCAACATGGCCATGAGTGAACCGAAGGCCAGGATGAGGACGATGGCCGTGGCCAACAGACCAAAGCCCTCGTTCGGGCTGCCCTTTTGAGCGACAACCGCAATGATGGCCGAACCACCTTCCGAGACCGACATGGTCGACGACTTCAGGGAGTTGGCATCGCGGATGATGGTCTTCAGCGTCGACGCGGGGGTGAGTTGGGCCCGCTTCAGCAGGCTGAAGCTGGCGTAGGCGATGGTGCCGTCGCGGCTGGTCTGGGCAAAGCCGGGGCAGGTCTTCGGCGTGGCGCCGGGTTCACAGAAGGGCGAGGTAACGCTGCCCACGCCGGGCAGTACCTTGATCTCGTCCAAGACGGTCGTGATTGCGCTCGCCTGCTCGGCGACGGTCCCGGACGTGGCGTGGAAGACGATTTCACCGGTGTCACCCGCGGCGCCGCGGACCTGCGCCGATTCCAGCAACTTCAGCGCGTGGATCGAGTTGGTGCCAGGCAGCGAGAACGAGTTGGAGTACGCACTACCGAGGTTTTGGGCAGCGGCGTTAATGCCGATGGCGGCAACCAGCCAAATGGCCAACATGACCCAGCGGCGGCGCACGGCGAAGCGGGCGAGAGATTTCATGAGAGCTCCTTAGACGGAAAGAAAGTGGTCGGGGGACGCGGGCAAACTACGCCCCCACCTTAAAGGTCGCCGGCTGCCCTTTGTTCACATCCTGAGGGGCGACAGTCGTGTCAGTGGAGTCCGGTAGATTAGAGGGCAACTCGTTCACGGTGGCGACGGTTCTGGGAGGCTCACATGGCAGAAGTAGAAATCGGCATTTACAAGTCCGCGCGTCAGGCCTATGGCTTTGACGACATCGCAATTGTCCCTTCACGCCGCACCCGCGACCCCGAAGATGTCGACATCACCTGGCAGATCGATGCCTACAAGTTTGAGCTCCCCGTGCTTGGCTCGGCCATGGACGGTGCGATTTCGCCCGCGACCGCCATCGAAATGGGTCGCCTCGGCGGCCTCGGTGTGCTGAACCTCGAAGGTCTGTGGACTCGCTACGAAGACCCCACGCCACTGTTTGAAGAGATCGCCGAACTCGAAGACGACAAGGCCACGGCCCGCATGCAGCAGATGTACCTCGAGCCTGTAAAGCTTGAGCTCGTCGGTGAGCGCATTCGCCAGATGAAGGCCGCCGGTATTCGCACCTCGGCCTCCGTCACGCCCGCCAAGACCGAGTGGATGAGCAAGACCATTCTCGACGCCGGCCTCGACATCCTCGTGATCCAGGGCACGGTCGTGTCGGCCGAGCACGTCTCGAAGACGATTGAGCCACTGAACTTGAAGAAGTTCATCCGTGAGTACGAACTGCCCGTCATCGTGGGCGGCTGCGCCAGCTACCAGGCAGCGCTGCACCTGATGCGTACCGGTGCTGCCGGTGTGCTCGTCGGCGTCGGACCAGGCAACGCCTGCACCTCGCGTGGTGTGCTCGGCATCGGTGTGCCGCAGGCCACCGCGATCGCCGACGTTGCCGGAGCGCGCATGCGCCACCTCGACGAGACCGGTGTTTACGTGCACGTCATCGCCGACGGCGGCATGAGCCGCGGTGGCGACATCGCTAAGGCCATCGCCTGTGGTGCTGACGCCGTGATGATCGGCTCACCACTGACCAGCGCCATCGAAGCGCCGGCCCGTGGCTACCACTGGGGCATGGCAACCTTCCACCCAACGCTGCCACGCGGTACCCGCGTGCGCACGAAGGTTCGCGGCACCCTTGAGGAGATCCTCATCGGACCAGCGCACGAGAACGACGGTCGCCTGAACCTCTTCGGTGCCTTGAAGACCTCGATGGCCACCTGTGGCTACGAGACGCTCAAGGAGTTCCAGAAGGCGGAAATCATGCTGGCCCCATCACTCCAGACTGAGGGCAAGCAGTTGCAGCGCTCCCAGGGTGTAGGCATGGGCCATTGACGGTCCTTGTCGTTGACTTCGGGGCGCAGTACGCCCAACTCATCGCACGACGGGTCCGTGAGGCCCGCGTCTTCTCCGAAATCGTGCAGAGCACGATTACGGCGGATGAAGTGCGCGCCAAGAACCCCTCGGCCATCATCTTGTCGGGCGGGCCAAAGTCGGTCTACGAAGTGCCCGCACCCTCGCTGGACCCGGCGATCTACGAGCTCGGTGTGCCAATTCTGGGCATTTGTTACGGTGCCCAGCTCATGGCCCAGCAGTTGGGCGGCACTGTCGCGCACACCGGTGGCGGCGAATACGGTCGCACGGAGTTAACGCGTCAGGGCTCGTCAGTCCTCGTGGCCGAATGGCCCGAAGCATCGTCGTGCTGGATGAGTCACGGTGACGCCATCGCCGAAGCACCCGCGGGTTTCACGGTGACGGCCTCGACGCCACTGGCACCCATCGCCATCATGGAGGACCCCGCTCGCAACTTTTACGCGGTCCAGTTCCACCCCGAAGTGGCCCACTCCGAGCGTGGCCAGGAAATCATCGAGAACTTCTTGCACCAGCGTGCGGGTATTGCCCCCACGTGGACCAACACCTCCATCATCGACGATCAGGTCGCGAAGATTCGCGCCCAAGTCGGCGACCAGCGGGTGCTGTGCGCACTCTCGGGTGGTGTTGACTCCGCCGTCGCCGCCGCCATGGTCTTTAAGGCCGTGGGGCAGCAGTTGACGTGTGTGTTCGTGGACACCGGCTTGATGCGCAAGAACGAGGGTGAGCAGATTGAGGCCACCTTCACCAAGCAGTTTGGCGTGGAGCTCATTCACGTGCAGGCCGCCGATCGCTTCTTCGACGCGTTGGCGGGGGTTACTGACCCCGAGCGCAAGCGCAAGATTATTGGCGAGCTCTTCATTCGTGAGTTTGAGCGCGTGGCCGGCGAACTCGCCGAAGACGGTGTGAAGTTCTTGGTGCAGGGCACCTTGTACCCCGACGTCATCGAATCGGGATCGGGACACGCGGCCAACATCAAGAGCCACCACAACGTGGGCGGACTGCCCGAGGACCTGAGCTTTGAACTGGTGGAGCCACTGCGCACCCTGTTTAAGGACGAAGTGCGCAAAGTGGGCGAGGAGCTGGGCCTGCCCGGTGAAATCGTCTGGCGCCAGCCATTCCCCGGCCCCGGCCTGGGCGTGCGCATCATCGGTGAAGTCACCCGTGAGCGTGCCGACATTCTTCGCAACGCCGACTACGTCGTGGTCGACGAAATCAAGAAGGCCGGTCTCTACCGCGAACTCTGGCAGAGCTTCGCCGTGTTGCCCGCGGTACGCACCGTTGGTGTGATGGGTGACGGCCGTACCTACGAGTACCCGATTGTCATCCGGGCAGTGACGAGTGACGACGCGATGACCGCCGACTGGGCCCGCTTGCCCTACGAGGTCATTGAGGCCATCGCGAATCGTCTCATTCGTGAAGTGTCTGGCGTCAACCGTGTCGCCCTCGACGTCACGAGTAAGCCACCAGGCACCATTGAGTGGGAGTGAGTCGTCGTTCGTTCTCTGACGATGCGTTGTGGGGCAACGACCCAGAGAATCACTCATCTGCCCTGAATCCCGAGAGTCTCCTCGAAGGGCTGACGGCGCCGCAGCGTGCGGCCGTCATTCAGCGCAATGGACCACTGCTGGTGGTCGCCGGTGCCGGCTCGGGGAAAACCCGTGTCCTGACGCGCCGCATTGCTCACATTCTCGCCACGGGTGACGCTCGCCCCTACGAGATCATGGCCATTACCTTCACCAACAAGGCGGCCGACGAGATGCGCCACCGCGTGGTGGATGTAGTGGGCGACGACGCCAAGTCGATGTGGGTCTCCACCTTCCACTCGGCCTGTCTGCGCATGCTGCGCAGCCACGCCGACGTCCTGGGCTACGAACGTGGCTTCACGATCTATGACGCGGGCGACGCCGAAACGGCCGTCGACCGCATCATGAAGGAACTCGACATCGACACCAAGCGGCTCTCCCCGCGAAGTGTCCACGCGGCTATTTCGGCGGCGAAGAATGAAATGCTGTCGGCGACGCGCTACCGCGACAGTGTCGACAACAACAACCCGAACCACCGTCGCATCGCCGAGATCTACGCCCTCTACGAGAACCGCCTCAAGGTCGCCAACGCCATGGACTTTGACGACCTGCTGCTCAACGCCGTGGCGATGCTGCGCGCCGACGCCAGTGTCCTCGCGTCCTACCAGCAGCGGTTCAAGTATCTACTGGTCGACGAGTTTCAGGACACCAACGGTGTCCAGAATGAGCTGGTGATGATGTTGGCCGCCGAGCACCGGAACTTGTGTGTGGTGGGTGACTCAGACCAGTCGATCTATCGCTTCCGCGCCGCCGACGTTCGCAACATCTTGCAGTTTGAGCAGCGTTTTCCCGACGCCGACGTGGTGTTGCTGGAGCAGAACTTTCGCTCCACCCAAACGATTTTGGATGCCGCCAACGCGGTCATCGCCAAGAACGCCTCACGCCACGCCAAAAACCTCTTCACCGACCAGGGATTCGGGGACAAGATTCGCCTCTACCGTGCCGGTGACGAATACGACGAGGGCCGCTGGATCGCGACCGAACTGCGCCGTGCTCGCACCGAACGAGGCGTTGAGTGGAACGACATGGCTGTCTTCTATCGCACCAACGCGCAAAGTCGTGTCTTGGAAGAAGAGATGCTGCGCGCGGGCGTGCCCTATCGCGTTATTTCGGGCATGCGCTTCTACGACCGCAAAGAAATTAAGACGGCGCTGGCCTACGCCCGCCTCATTGTGAATCCCCGCGACGAGGCCTCGGCCCGTCGCGTCATCAACGAGCCCAAGCGCGGTATTGGTGACGCCGCTCAGACCAAGTTGGGTCAGTTCGCCGCCGAAAATGGCATCTCGTTCGCCGAAGCGGTGCACCACGCCGCCGCGGCCGGTTTGACAGCCAAGGCGTTGTCAGGCACAGACTCCTTCGCCTTCATGATGGACGAGTTGCGGGCCATGGCTAACGACTTGAGTCCCCGCGAAATGATCGACGCCATTGTCCGTGAAACGGGCATGGGGGCAGCACTGCGGGCCGAGAACTCCGACGAAGCGATTTCGCGCTTGGAGAACCTCGGCGAACTCGCGTCGGCGGCCGCGCAGTACGACACGTTGATGGAGTTCGTTGAGCGCATGGCCCTGGTGGCCGACTCCGACCAGCTCGACGGGGGAGCCGGTTCTGTCTCGATGATGACCATGCACGTGGCCAAGGGTCTGGAGTTCCCCCTGGTGGTCATCACCGGTCTCGAAGAGACCATCTTCCCGCACAAGCGCGCGCTCAGCGACGAGGCCGAGCTCGAAGAGGAGCGCCGACTCTGTTACGTCGGCGTGACGCGCGCCATGAAGTATCTGTTGTTGACTCACGCGTGGAGCCGCACGATGTGGGGCCAGCGCGCAGACGCTATTCCGAGTCGCTTCTTGCAGGAGATTCCGGCCGAACTCCTTGACGATATTTCGAAGACGACGCCGACCCGTCGGGCCATCTTCCGCGACGAAGAAGATGGCTTTGAGGGGCGCCGTAGTTCCTTCGCTCAAGGTGCTGCCTTCGGTTCGGGCACTGCGCCACCGGTGCGCTCAACGGGTGCTGAGAATTTGAATCTGAGCGTGGGCGAGCGAGTGGTGCACGATCGCTACGGTTTCGGCACGGTGACCAAGACTTCGGGCAGTGGCACGGGCGCTCGCGCCACGGTCAACTTCGACGACCATGGCCCCAAGCAGCTGATGCTGGCGATGACCCCCCTGCGCCGGCCCTAGGCCAGGTATTTAGTTATTTCTTAGTCACTTTCGGCTCGGCAACATGCCTGGCGCCAGGGGTGAGGTGGCAAACTAGATACCTATGGTTTCTCACCGCGCCGCGCGCCATCGCCGACCGGTGTCGAAACTCACCTATTACATCCGCCGCGCCATCGCCGTGGGTGTCGTTCTCACCCTGCTCGTCTTTGGCTACTACGGCGTGACGCTCTATCAGGCTCTCAACAACCCCTCCTACGGTGCATCCTCCATGGCCCGCATTGCCGAATGGGGTCGCAACGAGGGCATCGGTGGCTTCGTCACCTGGGCCGAGAACATTTACAACCGACTGCACCCCGCCAAGGTCGGCGGCAACCCGAACCCCAACGCCTTTGGTGGCGGCACCGTGAAGGCGAAGGCCGGTCCACTGCCGCTGCCGCCCACCTTGATCTCACCGGCGGCCCACCCCTACCCGGGTGAGGGTGTGTGGCACCCGGTCGGACGCGAAACGGCCTCGGGCATTCCCGCCGTCTACGAAGCCTTTCTTCGTCCTGACGCCCAGCACACGAGCTACGTGGTGGGAGTCGCTTGGATGGACACCCGTCTCTTGAGCGCCCAGCTCTATTCGGGTTCTCAGATTCCCGGAAAGATGGGCGTGCCCTATTCGCACACCGCCCCCATTTCGGCACCGGCTTCGGGGTCGATCGTGGCCGCGTTCAACTCGGGCTTCCGTATGCAAGACGCTCAGGGCGGCTACTACACCGATCACAAGATGTTGATCCCCCTACGAGTGGGGGCGGCGTCCATCGTCACCTACGACAACGGCAACATCACCATTGGCGAGTGGGGACGCGACTTCCACTCCTTGGTGGGCGTGTCCTCGGTGCGCCAGAACCTCGATCTCATTGTTGACCACGGGACGACTGTGGCGGGCTTGACGCAGCAGAACAACGCCTCGTGGGGCAAGGTGACTGGCAATACCTTCAACGTGTGGCGCTCGGGCCTCGGCGTGACGAAGGATGGCGCCCTGGTCTACGTCGGCGGGCCGGCCCTGTCGATCGCCGACTTGGCCAGCGTGTTAGTGCGCGCTGGCGCAGTCGAGGGTCTCGAAACGGACATGAACACCGACTGGGTGATCTACTCCACCTTCAGTGGTCCGCTGAACCACCCGATTAATGGCAGCGCCGGCGTGAACATGCTGAACGGCCAGAACGTAGGCGGCAACGCAATGTTGGAGCGGCCTTCGATCTTCTTCGCGAACTGGTGGACGCGCGACTTCTACGTGATGAGTCTGCGCCCCAAGGAACTCACGACCACATCAGCCTCGTCGGGTCGTTAAGCGCGGTCCATAATCGCGCGCCACACGGCCTTGGGCAGGTGGCGAAGCACGAGGTAGACCCACTGCAAAATCGGGGGACTCCAGATCACGCGATTGGAGGTGGCGAGCCCGGCGATGACGTAGTCGGCAACTTCGTTCGGTCCGGTGGTGAAGGGCACTTCCTTCAGTCCGGCGGTCATGCGGGTACGGACCGCGCCGGGGCGAAGAATCTGCAACGTGACGCCGGTGCCCTCGAGCGAGTCGGCCAGGCCGTCGGCCAAGCGGTCAAGTCCGGCCTTGGCGCCACCGTAGAGGTAGGCACTGCGACGTACGCGCACGGCACCCACTGACGAAATAACGAGAATGCGACCGCTGCCCTGGGCGACCAAGCGGTTGCGCAGGGCCGTTAAGGCGACAACGGGCCACGTGAAGTTCACTGACATCATGCGCAGGGCCGCCTCGGGGTCCTTTTCGTCATCGAACTGGTTACCCAACTGGCCCACGGCCACAATCACCAGGTCAACGGTGCCGTCCGCGGCGGCGAAGGCCTCGTCGACGGTGGCGGCGGCCGACGCGGGGTTCTCGGCGTCGAGTGTGACAATCGGCGTTGACGTCGCACCGTACTCCTGGGCCTCGGCGGCAGCGGCCTCGAGGAGTTCCGGGTTGCGACCAGCGAGCACCACGGTGTGGGTGCGCGCACTGGCGAGCTTGCGGGTGACGGAACGGGCAATCTCTGAGCTGCCGCCCAGCACGATGATGCGCTGGGGCTGTCCGAAGGCGTTTTCCATTAGTGCACTCCAATGTTGAGGCGACGGGCGAGGTCGCTGGTTAGGTGGTGGTCGGGGTCGTAGGTGTTCTTCACGGCAATGAATTCGTCGAGTCGCGGGTACATGGCGCGCAGGGCTTCGGGGCGCAGGCGGGAGTCTTTCGCGAGGTAGACGCGCCCTTCAGCGGCGAGCACCATCTCGTCGAGATCATCGAGCAGGCTCGGCAACGCGCCGGGGCCGACCGGGAGGTCCAGGGCCAACGTCCACCCGCTCACGGGGAACGAGAGGGGTCCATTGTTCGCCGCGCCAAAGCGCTTCAAGACGGCGAGGAAGCTCGGCACCCCCGAGGAGGAGAGTCGCTGAATGGCCTGCACGACGACGTCGGCGTGCGCGTCGGAGACGGCGAACTGGTACTGCACGAACCCACGGCGCCCGTAGAGGCGGTTCCAGCTGTTGAGGCCATCGAGTGGGTGAAAGAACGTGCCGAGGGGCTGTGCCTCGTGCTCACGGTGACTGGGGGCGATCCGGAACCAGCCCTCGTTGAAGACGCGAATAGTGAAGGGGTTCAACAGGCCCGACGGTGCGTCAAAGGGAATCGTGAGTTTGGCGCCCGTCGGTGCGCGCAAGGTGGCCTCGGGCAACTCCGCACGGGTCGCGTGATCGCCGCGGGTCAAGATGGCGCGGCCCATGTTGGCGCCCTTGGTCATGCAGTCAACCCACGCCACGGAGTAGCGATAGTCATCGTCGCCCGCGAGCATGGCCGTCATGACCGATTCAAGGTTTGAAAAGCGGGTGGTGTCCACGAAGACCTGGTCCGTCTCAATACGCAACAACCGAAGGGTGATCGAGGTGACGACACCCGTGAGCCCCATACCACCGATGGTCGCCCAGAAGAGGTCGGGGTACACGGTGGGGGAGGTCTCGAAGACGCCACGGGGAGTGCAGATGCGCATGGACAACACGTGGTCACCAATGGACCCATCAACGTGGTGATTCTTGCCGTGCACGTCGGCGGCGATGGCGCCACCAAAACTCACCTGGCGTGTGCCTGGGGTGACGGGCACAAACCAGCCCTGCGGGATCGAGAGAGTCACCAGGTCGTCGATGGAGACGCCGGCGCCGACGGTGACGATGCCGTCGTCGCTAATCGCACTGATGCCACCGAGAGACTCGTTGGCGAGGACAACGCCGCCACTGAGCTGCGCGGGGTCGCCGTAGCTACGACCGAGGCCGCGGGCAATGACGGGGCCGGTGGCGAGTGCCTCAAGCACGGCCTCTTCTGTCGCGGGGCTGTGAACATCGGCCCACGTGGCCGAGGTGCGGCCCCAGCCGGTCAGTCGTTGCCGTGTCATGCGTACACCCCAATCGCTAAGAGCGCCGCCCAGACAACAACAAGGATTTGGACCGTGCGGTCCTTCAAGATCAAATCTTCGGGCGACTCACCACTCGGGGACTCGGCGCCGCGCATGATGGACAAAATAGCGACCACCACGGGCACAATCGACAACTGAATCGGGACCACGTGGTGGCGAATCGAAGAGAGGCCCGTGGAAGAGGTGTTAAAGGCCCAGAGGCAGTAGGCGGTGATGACGACGGTGGCGGCGAGGGTGAGCGCGGAGTGCAGGAACTCCGGCGTGTATTCGTGCAACACGGCGCGGGTATCGCCGCAGACGTGGCGCTTCTCGGCCGCTCGCTTGCCCACCACTAACAGCAGGGCACCGAATGAGATAACCACGAGGAACCACTCGGAGACGGGGATGTGCGACGCACTGGCGCCGGCAATGGCACGCAGAAAGAACCCACTAGCGACGAAGATGAGCTCAACGATGGCGACGCGCTTGATGCCATAGACATAGAGCAGGGACTCGGCGACGTAGATGCCCAACACGACGTAAAACGCCCAGGCAATGTGCGCCAGCAGCGGGAGAGCGGCGCCCACCACGCCCAGAGCGATTCCCACTGTGACGGCAACCGGAGCCGATATCTGCCCCGCCGCCAGGGCGCGGGAGCGCTTGGTGGGGTGTTGGCGATCATCGGCGAGATCATGAACGTCGTTCAAGACGTAGACGCAGCTGGCCACCAAGGAAAAGGCGGCAAAGGCGATGCAGGTGTGGAAAAAGACCGTGTGGTGAAAGAGGGTGCCCGAGGCCGCCGGGGCAATCACGACGAGGCCATTTTTCACCCACTGGCGAACGCGCAGCGCCGAAATCAGGGCTCGGAAAAAGCCTCTCTGGGGGGTGGCGTCGCTCACAGTTCTCAAGGTTAGTAGGGGTACCGCAATGGGCCCAGGGAGAGCGCAGGTCAAACGGACCTAAGATAGATCTTCGTAGTGATGCCCGTCGGCACTGTATGCCGGTTGTAGATAGTAAAAAACTAGGCAGAACCAGCTCGTGAGGGTGTTTTTCGCGCCCACATCAGGTTGACTGCAATAGGTTCAATTGCACGTTTGTCGCCGCCCGCGACGGCCGTCGTAGAGCACAGAAAGTAGACGTCCATGGATCTCTTCGAGTATCAAGGCAAGCAGTACTTCCAGCGCTTCGCCATTCCTACCCCTAACGGCGATGTAGCTGACACCGTTGCAGAAGCTCTCGCTGTCGCTGAGCGCATCGGCTACCCCGTCGTGCTCAAGGCGCAGGTCAAAGTCGGCGGTCGCGGGAAGGCCGGTGGCGTCAAGCTCGCCGCCAATGCCGACGAAGTGCGCGAGCACGCCGGCACCATCCTGGGCCTCGACATCAAGGGCCACATCGTTCGACGCCTCTGGGTCGAAGAGGCCAGTTCGATCGCCAAGGAGTACTACGCCTCCTTCACCCTGGACCGCCCCAACAAGACGCACCTGGGCATGCTGAGTGCACAAGGTGGCGTCGAGATTGAAGTGGTCGCCGAGGAAAACCCCGACGCCATCGCCTTCATCTCCATCGACCCCGTTCGCGGTCTCGACCTCGAGACGGCGCGCCGCTGGGTGGCCGAGGCACAACTCGACGAGGTAGCGCGCGAACAGGCCGCGGAGCTGCTCGTGAAGCTCTACCAGTGCTACACCGAAGGTGACTGCGACCTTGCCGAGATCAACCCGCTGATCCTCACTCCCGACAACATCGTCAAGGCGCTCGACGCCAAGGTGACGTTGGACGAGAACGCCGCGTTCCGTCACCCCGAGTGGGACGAGTTCCGCTTGACCGACACCGAGGACCCCCGTGAGATCATGGCCCGCGAAAAGGGCCTGAACTACATCGGTCTCGACGGCACGGTGGGCATCATTGCCAATGGAGCCGGACTGGCCATGTCCACGCTCGACGTCGTGAACCAGGTGGGTGGCTCGGCCGCGAACTTCCTCGACATTGGTGGTGGCGCGAACGCCGACGTGATGGCCGCGGCCCTCGAGGTCATCAACGCCGACCCCAAGGTGAAGGCGATCTTTGTCAACATCTTTGGAGGCATCACCCGCGTGGACGAAGTGGCCAAGGGTGTGCTCGAAGCACTCGCCCGCGTGAACATCACCTCCCCAATTGTCCTGCGACTCGACGGCACCAACGCTGTCGAGGGCCGCGCGATTCTTGCGCCGCACCTCAACGAAGTCCTGATTACCGAACCGACCATGTTGGATGCCGCACGTCGCGCCGTGTCCCTCGCGAACGCCTAAGGAGCGCCATGAGTATTTTTGTTGACGAAAACACCAAAGTCATTGTCCAGGGTTTGACCGGTGGGCAGGGCAAGTTCCACGGTCTGCGTAACCGCGACTACGGCACCAAGATTGTCGGCGGCGTGACCCCCGGCAAGGGCGGCACCGACGTTGACGGTATTCCCGTCTTCAACTCGGTGAAGGAAGCAGTGGCTGCCACGGGCGCTACGGCCTCATTCGTCGTTGTGCCACCCAAGTTCGCGTCTGCGGCCATCCTCGAAGCCGCTGAAGGTGGCATCACCTTCATTGTCTGCATCACCGAAGGCATCCCGGCGCACGACGAAGCCGTGACCTACAACCGCTTGGTTGAGGAGTTCCCCGGCGTGCGTCTGTTGGGCCCGAACTGCCCGGGCATCATCAGCCCCGGTAAGTGCAACATCGGCATTACCTCGGGCGACATTGCGCTGCCCGGCGGCCCCGTGGGCATTGTGTCGCGTTCGGGTACCTTGACGTACCAGGCACTGCACGAGCTGAGCCAGAACGGCATCGGTCAGACGACCTGCGTCGGCATCGGTGGCGACCCCGTCCCCGGCACCAACTTCATCGACTGCCTCGCCGCCTTTGAGGCCGACCCCGAAACCAAGGCCGTCATGATGATTGGTGAGATCGGTGGCTCCGAAGAGGAGCGCGCCGCCGAGTGGATCAAGGCCAACATGACCAAGCCGGTCGTGTCGTACATCGCGGGCGTGACCGCGCCCCCCGGCCGCAAGATGGGCCACGCTGGTGCCATCATCTCGGGCTCCAAGGGAACGGCGCAGGCCAAGATGGACGCACTGGCCGAGGCCGGCGTGTACGTCTGCCAGAACCCCACCGAAGCCGGCGAAAAGATGGTCGAAATCGTCCGCTCATTGGGCCTGTAACTCTTGGCCCGCTGCTGCGTCTTGGTGTCGGGATCGGGAACGATTCTCGAAGCAATTCTTGACGCCGGTATTGACGTCGCCCTGGTTGCTTCGGACCGCGACTGTCGCGGCCTGAAGGTGGCCTCAGAGGCGGGTGTGGCATCGCTGCTGGTCGACCGCGAAACATTTGGTGGCTTTGGCCCGGGCTTTGACCGTGCGGGATACAGCGCTGCCTTGGCGCACGTGTTGCTTGGCCATGACATTGACCTCATCGCCATGGCCGGTTTTGGCACGGTAGTGACCGACGATCTCCACCGGCACTTCGCTGGTCGGGTGTTGAACACCCACCCGAGTTTGCTGCCCGACTTCAAGGGCTGGCACGCCGTGCGCGACGCGCTGGCGAGCGGGGCGACGACCACCGGATGCACGGTGCACGTCGCGACAGAGGCACTGGACGATGGTCCGATATTGGCCCAGGTCGCGGTGGCCATTGCCCCCGACGATGACGAGTCCACCCTGCACGAACGCATCAAGTCGGTGGAGCGGACGCTCTACCCCGACGTGCTTACTAAGGTTTTGGCAGTTCTTGACCGTGGTGGCGAGCCCACCGATATTCACGTAACCCCCTAAGGAGAACCCATGAGAGCATTACTCAGCGTCTACGACAAGACCGGACTGCTGGAGTTGGCCCGTGGGCTGCGTGACTTGAAGGTCGAGCTCATCGCCTCCGGTGGCACCGCTCAGGCCCTGGCCGACGCCGCTATCGCGCACGTGGATGTCTCCGACGTTACGGGCTTTCCCGAGATGCTCGACGGTCGCGTGAAGACGCTCCATCCCAAGATTCACGGCGGCATTCTGGCCGACCGATCAAAGGAGTCGCACCTCGCCGCCTTGGCCGAACACGGTATTGGGGCCATCGACCTCGTGGTCTGCAATCTCTACCCCTTCACCTCGAACCCCTCCATCGAGCTCATCGACGTGGGCGGCCCGACCATGGTGCGCGCGGCCGCGAAGAATCACCACAGCGTTGGTGTGATCACCGACCCCGCGCAGTACGAGATGGTCTTGAACGAACTGCGTGAACTGGGTGCACTGGGCGATCAGACGCGCCACAACTTGGCCCGTGCCGCGTTCGCGCACACGGCCGCCTACGACGCCGAGATTGTGGCTTGGCTTGACGGCGGCGGCGCACTCGGTGCGGCCCCCACTGACGTCGAGGCGACCGTGCCCGAGACAATTCACCTCACTTTGGAGCGCGCTGACATCGTGCGCTACGGCGAGAACCCGCACCAGATTGGTGCGCGCTACCGCGTGGCCGGAACGACGCCGTGGTGGGACAAGGTGGAAAAGCACGCCGGCACCGCGCTGTCGTACCTCAACCTCTTTGACGCCGATGCGGCGTGGCGCCTGGTGCACGAGCTGGCCGCTGACGTCCCCGGCCGCTACGCCGTCGCCATCATCAAGCACGCCAACGCCTCCGGTGCCGCTCTGGGCAGTTCCTTGGTGGACGCCTTCGCCAAGGCCCTCGAGGCCGACCCGCAGAGTGCCTTCGGTGGCATCGTGGCCATTGGCGGCGAGCTGGACGAGTCCCTGGCGGAGGCGATTGCCGCCGGTCCGCAGGCCGACGTCATCATTGCCTCGTCATTGACCCCTGGGGCTATTGCCATTTTGACCGCGCGCCGCAAGGCCACTCGCTTGCTGTCGGCGCCCGCTCCCGAGGCCCTCGGTCGATCGATTCGCACTTTTGGCGACACCGCCCTGGTGCAGAACGCCGACGAACTCTTGGTACCGGTGTTGGAGTGGCGCTGCGTCACCAAGGCGCAGCCCACCGCCCAGCAGCTCGAAGACCTGCAGGTGGCCTGGCGCGTGTGTGCCCGTACCACCTCAAACGCCATTGTGCTGGCTCGCGACGGGGTCGCCGTCGGCATCGGTGCCGGTCAGCAGTCGCGCGTGGTGGCGGCCGGTATCGCCGCGACCAAGGCGGGGGAGAATGCCGTCGGATCGGCCGCGGCGTCGGACGCCTTCTTCCCCTTCGCCGATGGTCTCGAGTCGTTGACCTCAGTGGGCGTGACCGCAGTGGTCCAGCCCGGTGGGTCGGTCCGCGACGAGGAAGTCATTGCTGCCGCAGACGCGGCAGGCATTGTGATGATGCTCACCGGCGAGCGTCACTTTAGGCACTAGGAGCACTCATGGCTGAACTACTCGATGGCAATCTGATTGCTGGTCGCATCAAGATGGAGCTGGCCGATCGCGCTATGCGTTTGGCGGCGGCCGGCCGACCCGTTGGTCTCGGCACCGTGCTCGTGGGCGACGACGGCCCCAGTGCCAAGTACGTGGCGATGAAGCACGCCGACTGTGATGAGGTCGGTATTCGTTCCTTCCATCACGAACTCCCGGCTACGGCAACGCAAGCAGAAGTGGAAGCGGTGATCGACGAACTCAACGCCAATCCCGACGTTCACTCGATCCTCGTGCAACTGCCGCTCCCCAAGGGGCTCGACGAAGAGGCCGTCTTGTTGCGGATTAATCCGGCCAAGGACGTGGACGGTCTGCACCCAACGAACCTGGGTCGCCTCGTGATGAGCGCTCCGGGACCGCTGCCCTGCACCCCAGCCGGCATTGTGGAACTCCTCGCCGCCTACCGGGTGCCCGTCGAGGGCAAGCACGTCGTGGTGATTGGCCGAGGCCTCACTATTGGTCGTCCAATTTCGTTGCTGCTAGCGATGAAGCGTCCCGGTTGCAACGCCGCCGTCACCGTCGTGCACACGGGTGTCGACGACATGGCGGCCCTCACGCGCGAAGCTGACGTGATTATTGCGGCGGCCGGTGTGGCCAACTTGGTGACCAAGGACATGGTCAAGCCCGGCGCGGCCGTAGTCGGCGCCGGCGTGAGTTGGGAAGGCAAGTCCCTGCGTTCGGACGTCGCTGATGACGTGGCCGACGTGGCAGGATGGATTACCCCTCGCATTGGTGGCGTCGGTCCGATGACTCGGGCTATGTTGCTGCGCAATGCGGTGTTGGCCGCTGAGAAAGTGCACTAAAGATGACCGATTCGTTTCACCGAGAATACGACGAGCGCCCGTGGGGCAACTTCACCGTGCTCGACGACGTCTGCGACGATCACAAGGTGAAGCGCATCGTCGTTGCACCCGGCAAGCGTCTCAGCTACCAGACGCACCAGAAGCGCGCCGAGCACTGGTTCATTGTCTCGGGTGTGGCGACCGTGACCCTCGATGGTCGTGAGTTTGAACTGGCACCGGGCGAGTCGGTTGACATCGCCGTGGGCCAAGCGCACCGCTGTGAGAACCGCGGCACGAGTGACGTGGTCTTCATTGAGGTGCAGACCGGTACGTACTTTGGCGAAGACGACATTGTTCGTCTCGACGACGATTTTGGTCGCAGTTAATCGCACGTGCTGATTCACGAACTCCTCGCCCAGGGACTAACGCGTTCCTTTGAGTACTCCCCACCAAAGACGCCCGAGGAGACCACCTCGCTGACGGCAACAATCGCTGAGCTAACCCGACTGAACCCCTCGTTCGTGTCGGTCACCCACCACCGCGCTACCCCCGACGCCCAGCGACGAACCTATGAACTGGTCTCGTCGATTCAGCACGAGGGCACCACGGCCATGGCGCACCTGATCTGCGTGGGCCACACCCGCACACAGATGTCCGACATGTTGACGGCCTACGCCGCCGCTGGCGTGCGCAACGTGATGGCGCTCGGCGGCGACGTGCCGAGTGACGCAACGTTGGCGACCTCAGACTTTTCGCACGCCATCGAACTGGTGGCCTTGGCGCGAGAGATTGGCACGTTCTCCATTGGTGTCGGGGCGCACCCGGCGGGCCACCCCCAGTCACCCGACCTGGCGAGTGACCGCCACTACTTGGCACAAAAGTTGGCCGCGGCCGACTTCGCCGTGACGCAGTTTTTCTTTGAAGCGTCGGCCTGGCGCACGTTGGTGGACGAGCTCGGCGCCCTCTCGGTGACGAAGCCCGTTTTGCCCGGCATCATGCCCGTGACGACGATGACGGGCATTGGTCGTATGGCCCAGATGGGTGCTGCCGTGCCGGCAGATCTCGTCGCTCGCCTCGAGGCCGCGAACTTACGCGGGGGAGCGTCAGCGGTACGCGCCGAAGGTATTCGCGCCGCCATCGACATGTGCGTGGAATTGTTGGACGACGGGGCTCCCGGACTGCACTTCTACACCCTGAATCGCTCCTCGTCAGCGCGGGAAATTCACCAGGCCCTATTTGATGATGATGGGTATCGCCGCCCGCAGGCACTGCGCTAAGAAGTGGGCAAAATCTTCGTCGTAAGATGAAGATATGGCTGACAAAATCACAATGAGCGCCGACGGCGTTCTCACGGTATCTGACAATCCCATCATTCCTTTCATCGAGGGTGACGGCACGGGCGTAGACATCTGGCCCGCCGCGAAGCTGGTGCTCGACGCCGCCGCGAAGAAGTACGGCAAGACCATCGAGTGGATGGAAGTCCTCGCCGGTGAGAAGGCCTTCAACGAGACCGGCAACTGGCTGCCCGACGAGACCATCACCGCCTTCCGCGAGTACCTCATCGGTATCAAGGGGCCGCTCACGACGCCCATTGGCGGCGGCTTCCGTTCGCTGAACGTGGCCCTGCGTCAGATCCTCGACCTCTACGTCTGCCTGCGCCCCGTGCGCTGGTTCGAGGGTGTGCCCTCGCCCGTGAAGCGTCCTCAGGACGTTGACATGGTTATCTTCCGCGAGAACACCGAAGACGTGTACTCGGGCATGGAGCTCGAGGGCGGCACGGCGCAGGCCGAGCAGCTGCGCGCCTACCTGCACGACAACTTCGGCTGGGACATTCGTGAGAACTCGGGCATTGGCATCAAGCCGATTTCCAAGTTCGGTTCGGACCGTTTGATCCGCGCCTCGATCCAGTACGCACTGGACCACAAGCGTGAATCCGTGACCCTGGTGCACAAGGGCAACATCATGAAGTACACCGAAGGTGCCTTCATGAAGTACGGCTACCAGTTGGTCAAGGACGAGTTCAGCGATGTGGCGGTCGGCTGGGACGACTGTGGCGGCAACCCTGAGGGCAAGCTGTTGGTGAAGGACTCCATCGCCGACATCACCCTGCAGCAGGTGCTGACCCGCGCCAAGGAGTTTGACGTCATCGCCACCATGAACCTGAACGGTGACTACCTCTCCGACGCCTTGGCCGCACAGGTCGGTGGCATCGGCATCGCCCCGGGCGCCAACATCAACTACGTGACCGGCCACGGCATCTTCGAGGCCACCCACGGTACGGCGCCGAAGTACGCCGGCCAGGACAAGGTCAACCCCGGTTCGGTGCTGCTGTCGGGTGTGTTGATGTTCGAACACCTGGGTTGGACGGACGCCGCCAACGACATCGTGCGCGCGCTCGAAGCCACCATCGCCGACAAGGTCGTCACCTACGACTTCGCTCGCATGATGGACGGCGCTACTGAAGTCAAGTGCTCCGAGTTCGCCTCGGCCATCGTCGACCGTCTGTAACCACCAAGGAGAAATGAAATGACCAAGCCCGTTCACGTCACCGTTACCGGCGCCGCCGGCCAGATCGGTTACCAGCTGTTGTTCCGCATTGCGTCGGGTCAGCTCCTCGGAGCAAACACGCCCGTCGTGTTGCGCCTGCTCGAAATCGAGCCCGCGATGAAGGCCCTCGAGGGTGTCGTCATGGAACTCGACGACTGCGCCTTCCCACTGCTGGCCGGTATTGAATACACCAGCGACTTGAAGCACGCCTTCACCGACACCAACTGGGCCCTGCTCGTTGGCTCCGTGCCCCGCAAGGCGGGCATGGAGCGTGGTGACTTGCTCAACATAAACGGTGGCATCTTCAAGCCCCAGGGTCGCGCTATTGCCGAGAACGCCGCCAGTGATGTGCGTACTCTGGTCGTCGGCAACCCCTGCAACACCAACTGCTTGATTGCACGTTCGAACGCCCCCGAAGTCCCCGCTGACCGCTGGTTCGCCATGACGCGCCTCGACCAGAACCGCGCCGAAACGCAGCTGGCCAAGAAGGCCGGTGCGCCCGTCGCCGACGTGAAGAACCTCGTGATTTGGGGCAACCACTCCGCCACGCAGTTCCCCGACTTCGCCAACTCGACGATTGGTGGCGTGAAGACGACTGACGTCATCACCGACACCGAGTGGCTGCAGGGCGACTTCATTACGACGGTGCAAAAGCGCGGTGCCGCCATTATCGAGGCCCGTGGGCTCTCTTCGGCTGCTTCTGCTGCCAACGCCGCCATTGACACCGTGGTGTCGCTGACGACGCCCACCGCGGCCGACGACTGCGTCTCGGTTGCCGTGACCAGCACCGGTGAGTACGGCGTGCCAGAGGGCCTGACCTTCGGTCTGCCAATTCAGGCTGACGGCCAGGGTGGCTGGAGCGTGAAGTCGGGCTTCGAGATTGACGAATTCGCCGCTGCTCGTATCAAGGTCACCACTGACGAATTGATTTCTGAGCGTGACGAAGTACGCGCACTTGGCCTGATTTAAGCCGACTGTTTAAGAAAAAAGGCGCCCTCCTGGTGAGGGCGCCTTTTTTTGTTTCGAAAACAGCTGCGAGACCGGCAGGTTCAGTGATGACCCCCGCGATCGCGCCGTGATACTTAGTTGTCGTAGACCGTCACGGGGAGAACGAAGCTCTGCGCTCCAAAGGTCGCTGACTTCGCCTTGGTTACCGTCACGGTGCACACACCCGGTGAATCACCAAAGAGAACGTTTCCGTGCAGCATGCAGGTACCACCGGTCGTGTCACCGGTGAGTTTGTAGCTCACGGCTCCCGTTCCCGTACCGGCCGAGACCAAGATGGTCAACGACGTGCCCGCGAACAACATGGGGGATGCCCCGACCAGTGAGTAGAAGGTGGACGTCCACACGGGGTAGAGGGTGGTGTTGGCAGTCACGGGCAATGACGAGCCAACGGCGTAGGAGGTGCCCGCGCCACTGCTCAACGTGTTCCATCCCACAAAGGTGAACCCGTTCTTGCTCAGCGTTCCGTTTGACAACACGGTCGCGTAGGTGCCTGACGGGTGAGGATTCGTGCCGTCCACGGGCGCGCTACCCGTCGCACCGCTGCCCTTGGAGTAGGTCACCTTGTAGAGCGGCGTCCACACGGGGTAGAGCGTGAGGTTACTTGACATGGTCACTGAGGAACCTGGGGCGTACATGACTGAGGTGCCGGTGGCTGACGTTGTCCACCCGGCGAAAATGAAGTTCGCTTTGGTCAAGGTTCCCGCACCCGCGGCCACCGCGGCGCTACCGGCCACGTAGGTCGGCGCGCTCGCCACGGGGGCCTTGCCCTTGGCCCCGCTACCAGCGCTGTACGTCAGTTTGTAGAGTGCCTTCCACACGGGGTACAAGGTGGTAGCGCCAGTGACGGTAAGGCTCGAACCGGGCGCATAGGTAGTCCCTGATCCATTGGCAGCCGTGCTCCAACCGGCAAAGACGAAGTTTGCCTTGGCCAAAGTGCCACCCCCGAGGAGTGTGATGCTCGTGCCGGCCAAGTACGGCGTAGTGCTGGAGACGGGTGGGGTGCCGGTTGCCCCCGTGCCGACGCTGTAGGTGACCAGATAGCTCGGTGTCACCATCTTCGCTGCCGTGCTCGTCGGCGTACTGGTGCCGACACTGTTCTTGGCGGTAACGGTAAAGGTGTACTTGGTACCGGCGACCAGGCCATTGATGTTGCAGGTCAGTGCAGTGGTGGTGCACGACTGTCCGCCGGGCAGCGCCGTGGCAACGTAGTCCTCGATCGCGCTGTTGCCGTCAGACACTGGTGTCGTCCAGGTGACGTCGGCCGACACTGAAGTATCGGGGTTCTGTACCAGGGTGTCGTCAATCGTGGGCACGGGTGTCGGTGGCAGATTGCATGCCGCGGTGTTAGCCGCCGACCACGTGAGTTGCACGGTGACGGGCTGGCCAGTGACGTTGGGTCCCGTCAGATTGATGATCGCCTGCGGCAATGCCGTGGCCGTTGAGAAGTTATACGTACTCAAGTTGACAGTGCCGGTGGCGTCAAAGGTCAATGTTGGTACGCCGGGCAATGCGGCGCCACTGGCGTCTTGGAACTGCACCGTGCCGCCGGTGTAGAGCGAGGGGAGCGGTGACAGAATCTGCATGGATTGATAGGTGGTTGGGACACACGTCTGACCCGGCGCAACGAACTGAGAAATCAGTACGCGGTCACCCGAAACGCCGCAGCCCCCCGTCGTGAAAGCGTCGAAGTTCTGAATCTGACCCGAGCCGTCGTCGGAGTTGACCCAGAGGCAGCCCTGGCGGTTGGGGTCCAGGTTGATGGAGTAAGCGAGGTTGTAGTTGCTCAGCGCCAGAAGGTAGTGCGCACATCTAGCGGCCGTGGCGTAGTCGTAGCAGTCGACGCCGTAGCCCGCCGCGACGTAGGAGGGCACGTAGATCCGTGAACCCAGCACAACGGGTGGGCCCGCCCACCCTTCACCGGTGGAGAGGGGGAAGCCGGCAGGTGCTGCGATCTTGGCGCCAGTGAGGGTCACGCACTCTGAGGTGGTGCGAGTGCAGTAGCCCGTCGGCGTTCCCGTCGATGACAAAACGGGGAGGCCACCGCCACCGGAGCTAGGACTGTCGGCGACACTGACCGGCCAGGTGCCGGCGCAGGTGGCGCCGGTCGTGGTGTCGAAGCAGGTCAATCCATTGCCGCCCGGCGTGGTCGAGTACGGCACGATGATGTCCGTACCTACGGCGCTGATACTGGGCGAAGGGTAGGAGTTGACGTTGATAACACCGGCGCCCAAGGCCAGCGCGTAGGGCTGCGCAGCGCAGGCACTGAAGGTGGTCAAGCTGAAGCACATCAAGGTGTTCTCGGAGCCCTTGTTTGCACCCGGCTTTGGGGCCAGGCTCGAAGCAAAGTTCACCGCATAGAAATTGCCACCAACAATGACGGCATGAGAAATGTTCGAAATGCTGTTCAGGAGCGGGGAGTCTCCCGGCTGCGACAGCGGAGTGAATCCGCAGAAGGGATTGGCGACGTTGGCACTGGTGTCAACACAGACAACGCCTGCGGTCAACGTGGACTCTTGGGTGGCGTAGACGTAGAGACGACCCGTGGCCTGATCGACCCAGAGTGAGGGCTGGGCCTGCACCGCAAAGTTGCCACCAGTGCTGTCAGTGACGACGGCGGGCCACGTCAGGGCACCATTGGCGGGGCACTGGCTGGCGTCAACTTGTAGGTGGCACTCGACCTGCAACATGGTGGCGTGGTGGAACACATTGAAGACCTTGTCCGGCATAAAGCCAAGACCCCAACCGTCACCACCACCGGTGCCGACGTAGGTGCTGTTTGGCGGCGGAGAGACCGTGACGACGGCCGTGTAGGTCGTCGTGGGCGAGGATGCGGCACTGGCCGCTGGACCCAGTTGCACGAAGGAGAGCACCACACTAATGGCGGCGATAAGGGCGGGGGAGAAACGCTTCATTCCTCAAGTCTTCATGAAAATAGGGCACATTCCCACTGCGAATAGTAAGAATATTTGTAAGCGCAGGTCGGGAGATGTTTTAAACGAGCCCTCTAGCGAAGCGTTTGAATTACTCCTATTTTTCCAATCCGCGGTTTAGTGACGAACGTCAAAATGTGACGTCGCGACCGCACGAATTGGTGCGCCGTCACTGGCGCCCAGATTGAGGGGGAGGAGCGACACAAACGGGGTGTCGTCGCTCAGCGCGCGAAGGTTGGTGAGGTTCTCGATAATGATGCCGCCTTCTTCACTCCAGCGATAGTGATTCTCCAACGTCATCGTTGAAACATCTTCGGGGGTGGCGTCGAGCGACAAGAAGTCGAGGCCAATCGTGCGAACACCTCGACCGAGCAAAAACTCAATTGTTGGACCGTCAAGAACGGGGTGGGCTAGATAGCGATCCGAGTTGAAGTAGTCCGACCAGTCCGTTCGTACTAGGACGATGGATTCGACATGGGAGTGGATTGCACAGGCCAAGAAGCCTGAAACGCGTGCCACCCGGATTGCCACGACGGCGCAGAAGGCGGCCGAAAATGAAGTCGCCAACTTGTGGCGAAAATCATAAAACGAATGGCAGTCCCAACGGGATTCGAACCCGTGCCTATACCTTGAGAGGGTATTGTCCTAGGCCACTAGACGATGGGACCATGAGGTGAGAGGTTGTGGAATCAACCTCTCACTTCGCTCGGGGGCAAGGACTCGAACCCTGAATAACTGGACCAGAACCAGTTGTGTTGCCAATTACACCACCCCCGAAGGGCTTGGTAATTCTAACCGAGGTGGAGCCTCAGCCGCCAGACGGGAGTGAAATGTGGCTGGATGTCACCCATCGGCTGAGGTTTCCGAAGCCAATAATGCGGCCGACGCCAACGTCCAGCGTCTCTTTGAGGTAGTAGCCAAAGAGTGATCCCTTAATGGTTGGCGACGAGGGAACCGGTGAGGGTGTGGGCTGTAATCCTTGGGCTGAGGCAATGGCCATGGCCCGAAACTCATGAAACGGGTCGGTCACGGAAATGACGTGAATGAGGTTGGCTGCCTTCATGCGAGCAATGACCGACGCGACGTTTTGCCAGGTGTCACCCCCACTACCAACGATGACGTGGCTCGCTGGGACGCCGCGCTGCTCAAGGTAGGAAGCGGAGACTTCGGCCTCGGTGTACACGTCGCCGGGACGACGCCCACCGGTCACCACGACCCAGGGCGCCCGTCGGCCACGGTAGACGGCGAGTGCCTCATCCAGGCGGGCGCGAAGTGCCGGCGATGGGGTGCCGTTGTCCTCGGTGGTTCCGAAGACCAGGATGGCCTGGGCCGGTCCGGTCGAGTGCACGCGACTCGTCATCCAGATTTGGCCAAAGGTGAAGGCGAAATAGAAGACGACAATGCCGACGAGTGCACTCGCGAGTTTGATCGCGATGCGCAACGGCGCAAAAATCAGCCGGAACAACGCGCTAACGCCTCGGAGAGTCGAGCGATGACCCGCTCGCGGCCCAGAATTTCGAGTGATTCAAAGAGTGGTGGTCCGATCAGTGCGCCGGTCACGGCACAGCGAATGGGGGCCTGGGCCTTGCGCAGTGACAGTCCCATACCTTCACCCAAGTTGACGACGGTTTCGTGCAGGACTTCGGCTGTGAAGGGCACCTCGGCAAAGCGCTCCACCGCGGTGGCGAGTAACGCCTGGGCAAGTGGGTCGTTACGAATGGACTTGTCAAAGTCAGTTTCGATGAACTCGGGCGTCTCGAGGAAGAAGAAAGCGACCATGGGCACGACGTCGCTCAAGAGCGCAATGCGCTCCTGCACGAGTGGGGCGATCTGGGCAAACAGCACCGGGTCGTACTGCTCTTCGCGCCACGGCACGGTCCGGTCGGTCGGCTGCCACGCAGTGGCCCACGGCCGCACCCACGGGCCGACAACCTCAATGAACTTCTCTGCGCTCATGCGGCGGATGTACTCACCGTTGAAGGCCCGCAGCTTCTTCACGTCGAAGAAGGCCGGCGAGTGTGAGACGTCCTCGAGTCGGAACTGTTCGATCAACGTGCTGACGGGCACGATTTCTTCGTCACCACGAGGGCTCCAGCCCATCATGGCTAGATAGTTGATGAAGGCCTCGGGTAGGTAGCCCTCGTCGCGGTACGACTCGGTGGCGACAGGGTCCTTGCGCTTGGAGAGCTTCTTGCGCTGCTCATTGACCAACAGGGGCAAGTGGGCGTAGGTCGGGAGTGGCACGTGGGTGCCGGTGACGTCATTGAGCGCGGCCCACAGCAGCATCTGCTTTGGTGCGTTGGGCAGGTGCTCCTCACCACGAATGACGTGGGTGATGCCATCGTTGCGGTCGTCGGTGACGTTGGCGAGTGCGTACAACACCGCACCGGAGGATTTGGCCACCACGAAGTCGTCAATGACGGCATTTTGAAACTCCACCTGCCCACGAATGAGGTCCGGCACGATCGTGACACCGTCGCGGGGGGTCGCAAAACGCAGGGCGGTACGCTCGCCGTGCGCGAGCTGGCGGGTGCGGCAGAAACCGTCGTAGCCGGGGGTCTTGTTGTCACCCTTTCGGGCGGCCACATCATCGCCGGTGCAGTCGCAGTAGTACAGGTAGCCAGCCTCGAGCAGCAGTCGCGTGGCCTCTCGGTGGGCCGCCGCGTTGTCGCTCTGGCGAAAGGGTCCGAGATCGCAGTTCAGACCGAGCCACGACATGGCCGAGACGATGCCGTCGACCCACTCTTCGCGATTGCGATCCTCGTCGGTGTCTTCGATGCGAAGGATAAAGACGCCCTCGGGTGACTGGCGAGCAATCAGCCAGTTGAACAGGGCTGAGCGAGCGGAGCCCACGTGAAAATAGCCAGTTGGCGACGGCGCAAAGCGAACGCGGGGTGCAGTCATGAACGACTCCTTGGGGCGGGCGACCACTGGGGCGTGCCGCACAATTTCATGTTTCCACCTTAGTATTTAGGGGGCTTCCACGGGGTTGGCCCTTCGTCATCGCAAAGGAGTGTCGTGAAGACACGCACTATTGGTTCTCTTACCGTTTCTGAAGTAGGCGTTGGCTGCAATAACTTTGGTGCTCGCCTCGACCAAGCGGGGACCACTGCCGTGGTGCAGTCGGCCCTCGACAACGGCATCACCTTCTTCGACACCGCTGACATGTATGGCGACTGGCAGTCGGAAGTGTTGCTGGGCGTTGCCCTGGGCGACCGCCGCAGCGAAGCAGTCATCGCAACCAAGTTCGGTTTCACGCGCGACATGGCCGGTTTTGACGGTTCGCCCGCGCGCGTCAAGGAGGCCTGCGACGAATCGCTCAAGCGCCTCGGTGTCGACTACATCGACCTCTACCAGTACCACTTCCCAGATGGCGTCACGCCCATCGCCGACACCTTGGGGGCAATGCAGGAACTCGTTGCCGAAGGCAAGGTGCGTGAAATTGGCTGCTCCAACTTCTCGGCCGATCAGCTGCGCGAAGCGCACGCCGCCGCCGGTTCTGGTCCACGCTTTCAGACGGTCCAGAGCCAGTACTCCTTGCTCTACCGCGCCCCGGAAACCGACGGTGTGCTCCAGGCCTGCACCGACCTGGGCATCTCGTTCCTGCCGTACTACCCACTGGCCAACGGTCTCTTGACCGGCAAGGTCCGTCCCGGCCAGCCACTGCCCGAGGGCACCCGACTCTCACTGATGTCACCAGAACGTGCGGCCCACTGGACTGGCGAGTCAATCATGACGCAGGTCGGCGCCCTCCTCGAGGCCTCCGAAGAGATGGGTCACTCCATGCTCGACCTGGCCTTCTCGTGGCTCTTGGCCCACCCGCAGGTTGCCTCAGTCATCGCTGGCGCTTCGAACCCCAGTCAGATTGCCGCGAACGCTGCCGCCGTGCACGAACTGTCGGACGCGCAGTTGGCGACGTTGAACCTGGTGACCAGCGACGCCGACTAAGGCGACGGATTCAAGACGACGTGCGTGGTTAGTTGGCCTTGACGGCCGCAACCAGCTTGGTCACGGTGTCCTTGGCGTCACCAAACACCAACGTGGTCTTGGGGTTATAGAGCAGTTCGTTTTCGATACCGGCAAAGCCTGGTCGCATCGAACGCTTTAAGAAGATCACGTTTTCAGCGGCGTCGGCGTGAATAATCGGCATGCCGTAGATCGGTGAACTCTTGTCGTCGGCGGCCGCCGGGTTTACGGTGTCGTTGGCACCCACGACGAGTGCCACGTCACAGGTCTGCAGTTCCGAGTTGGCTTCGTCAAGCTCCTTGAGCTGTTCGTAGGGAACGTTGGCCTCGGCGAGCAGGACGTTCATGTGTCCCGGCATACGACCGGCAACCGGGTGGATGGCGTAAAAGACTTCAATGCCCTTGGCCTCGAGCTCCTCCGCCAGTTCACGCAAGACGTGCTGGGCCTGCGCCACGGCCAGACCGTAGCCCGGGATGATGGCCACGCGTGAGGCGAGGCTCAGCAACACACCCGCGTCCTCGGGGCTGCCCGAGCGCACGGGTCGCTGTTCGCCGGCCGCACCGGCACCGGCCGAGGTGGCCGACCCGAAGGCTGAGAACAACACGTTGCCCAGTGAACGGCCCATGGCCTTGGACATCAAGCGAGTGAGCAATATGCCCGACGCACCCACCAGGGTGCCGGCGATAATCAAGAGGTTGTTGCCCAGGGTGAAACCCGAAGCGGCAACGGCCAGACCGGTGAAGGAGTTGAGCAGCGAGATCAACACCGGCACGTCGGCGCCACCGATGGGGAGCACCAACGCCACGCCAAGCACAAAGCTCAGCGCCAACAGGACCCAGAGCAATGAGGTGGTACCGCTCACCAAGATGGCGACGATGAGAGCGAGTCCACCGAGGCCGAAGAGGCCATTGAGGATCTGCTGACCGGGGTAAGTGACGGGGCGACCCGTCATGAGTTCTTGCAGCTTGGCGTATGCGACCGCCGAGCCGGAAAACGACACCGTACCGATCAATACCCCCAGCAGTACTTCAAGCGTGACGTAGGTGGCGGGGTGCGAGTTGTGAATGTGGCTGAACTCGGTGATGGAGACGAGTGCAGCGGCACCACCACCCACACCATTGAAAATGGCCACTAATTGCGGCATGGCCGTCATGCGAACGAATCGGGCCGCCGGAACCGCAATGATGAGTCCAATCACCATGGCTAGGACAATGAGTCCGACGTGACGCAACGCGTGCCCATCGACGCGCGTGAAGAACGTGGCACCAATGGCCACGATCATGCCTACGGCCGCAACGAAGTTACCGAGGCGGGCGCGCTTGGGTGAACCGAGCGCCTTTAGGGCCACGATGAAGGTCGTCGCCGAGAAGAGGTACAGCAAGTCAATAAGTGTGGCGCGGCTCACTGGGAGACCTCATCCTTCTTTACGGCCTTGGCCTTGGGCTTAAACATCTCCAACATGCGGTCCGTGACGACGAAGCCGCCAACGACGTTGAGGGTGGCGAGAATCACGGCCACGAAACCGAGCACCTCTTCAAGGTTGGTGGTGGCGGAGCCGAGCACCAACATGGCCCCGACCAAGATCACGCCGTGGATGGCGTTAGACCCACTCATCAGCGGCGTGTGCAAAATGGCCGGGACCTTGGCGATGATTTCGATGCCGACGAAGATGCTCAGCATCAATACCGTGGCGTACTGCAGCAGCTGGTTAACCATTAGTTCTCTTCCTTTACGTCAGTGACGAGGGTGGTGACAGCAACGCCGAGCTTCTCGGCGGTGGGGGCGTGCGTAATGCCGCCGTTGTGGGCGACGGTGACGCCGCGCACCACTTCGTCGTTCCAGTCGGGAGCCAGTGTGCCGCTACCGAAGAGGCCAAGGAGCTTGACGACGTTGTTGGCGTACATAAACGAGGCGGAGGCACCCATCTCGGCGGGGGGATTTGTCAAGCCCACCACGCGAACCCCTTGGTGCTCCACCACCTCACCAGCCTTGGTGAGTTCACAGTTGCCGCCACCGTCAGCGGCCATGTCAATGACGATGGCCCCTTCGCTCATGGCCTCGACCATCGCTTGGGTGAGGAGAATTGGCGCCTTGCGACCGGGTACGGCCGCCGTGGTGATCACAATGTCGGCGTTGGCAACTTCGGACAACAGGGCCGCCTGCTGCTGCGCACGCTCATCATCGGTGAGCTCGCGGGCGTAGCCACCAGCAGCGTCGGCCGTCACCCCGAGGGTAACAAAGACGGCGCCAGCGGACTCCGCCTCTTCCTTGGCCGCGGTGCGCACGTCGTAGGCGCGGACCTTGGCGCCGAGGCGCTTCGAGGTGGCGATGGCCTGCAGGCCAGCCACACCGACACCCATAACGAGAACCTTGGCGGGGCGAATAGTGCCCGCCGCCGTGGTCAAGAGGGGGTAGAAACGGTCAAAGTACGTCGCACCCGCCAGGGCGGCGCGGTATCCCGACACGGTGGCCTGTGAGGAGAGCGCGTCCATGTACTGGGCGCGCGAGATGCGTGGCAGCAGGTCGAACGAGCAGGTGGTGATGCGTCGAGCATTCATCGCCGTCACGATGTCGCTCGCCAGCAGGGGCGAGAGAAATGACAGGTGAAGCGAGCCTTCCGACAGCAGCGCCACTTCATCGAGCGTGGGCGGATTCACACGAACGGTGACGTCGCCGGCGGGCTGATCGACAATGGTGGCACCGGCGGCGACATAGAGGTCATCGCCAAAGTGGGCCGCCGCGCCAGCGCCACGCTGCACGTCGACGCTCCAGCCATCTTTGATGAGGAGCTTTACCGCATCGGGGGTTAAGGCCACGCGAGTTTCGCCGAGGCGAGACTCCTTACAAAGGGCAATCTTCATTATGTAAGTTAATCAGAAAAAGCCGATATTTTTGGGTTCTTCCGAGAGGGTTCGCTTGCGCCCTTGTGCAGATGCGCACTAGAAAATGACCATGCAGATCGTCCGTGTGAATGTCGCGTCACCGGTAGGCGAGTGGGGCATCGAGGGAACAGTGCACGGCGTCACCATGGTGCGCATGCCGCATCAGTCGGCGCCACCGACTGATGGACCCGTGCCACGTGCGGTGAGCGCTGCTGCCCGCCAACTCGCCCAGTACTTTGCCGGCAAGCGCACCGCGTTTGACGTTCACTTCGCCGACGTCGCGGCCACCGCATTTCAGCTGGACTGCTGGGAAGCGCTGCGCGATATTCCGTTTGGTCACGTTGCTACCTACGCCGACATTGGTGCCGCTATTGGTCGGCCCTTGGCCGCTCGTGCGGTGGGGAACGCGAACCACGCCAACCCCTGGCCGATTTTGCTCCCGTGCCACCGGGTGGTGGCGTCGACCGGACTCGGTGGGTACGGCGGCGGTCTCGACGTCAAGCGCTACTTACTCGCGCTCGAAGGTGTGACCTACGCCAAGTAGAGCTTGCCGTTGCGTTCCTGGATAGCGATAGCGGTCAGGCCGTGAGGTGCGGGGCCATTTAAGACGTCGCCATTGGTGAGCTGGAACTGCGAGCCGTGGCAGGGGCAGACCATGTACGGCGACCCCGGCTGCCAGCCGACGGTGCACCCGGCGTGGGGGCACACGGTGTCATAGGCCACCCAGTCGTTCGTGCCGCGGTGAATAATAATTCCCGGGTCGCCAGTCGTAGGGTTGGTAAAGACGGCGCTGGAGCCGACGGGAATGCCACTGGCGTCGCCAAGCAGATTGCTGGAGCCACTGCCGGTAGTGCCCGTTGGGCCGGCTGTTGTTGTCGTGGTGGTCGAGGGGCTCGACGCCGCATTGCCAATCATCTTGCCGACTGCGGCCACGCCACCACCCAAAATCACCGCAGCCGCACTCAAGCCAGCGGCCGTGGCACCGGTGACAACGACGCGCCGGCGCTCAATCGAGACGGAGGTGACACTCGCGGCTGCGCGATCGCGGAGTACGGGGCAACCCTGCGAACCACACGCTGCCCCCGACTGCGCACGGCACGTGTGATTGGACTCGACGTACTTGCCGCAGAGGCTGCGTATGGTGGCGAAATCGACGGCGACAACGTCGTCGGGTGCGACGGACTCCTTGGCGCGCACCACCCGAGAGATGTAGCCGTCCAGTGAGAGCTGGCGTCCTCCGGGCGCCAGGGCGAGCGGCAACCAGGCGAAGAAGAAGACGATGTCGGCTCCAACGAAGTAGGGCGACGAGTGAAAGCTGATGGCCAAGAAGAGATTGAAGGACAAGACCGCCCCACCGATGGCGGCTGTCCGAGATAAGAAGCCCAACAAGGTGCCCAAGCCAATGGCGATTTCGGCGAACGCGATGATCCATCCGATGGTGCCGGCGTAGGGGAGCATGGCGTGCAAGAGGCCGTGGATTGGGCTTTGGCGTGCCGCGCCGGCCAGCTGGTTCTGAATCGAAATGGGGGATGACGCAAGGAAGAAATTGGGATTGGCTACTTTTTGCAGACCGGCGTACAAGAACGTGAAGCCGAGAAAGAAGCGCAAGGGGAGCAGCGCCCACTCGGCCAGCGCCGTCGCCTTTGGCGGTGGAGAAAACGACGGTGCGGCGATTTTCAGTGCGTTCTGGGTCTTTTGCTGGGCCATGGGGCAATACTACGGACGTCGTCGGTGGTCAAATGTGAATAGTTCGGAAGTTTTCGGCGCTGTCGGCCATGATGGAGGAGTGAGTGCCACCATCATTTCCTCCCTCGTCTCCTTACTGCACCACTTGTCGCCGGCCCTGGTCTACACGGTGGTGGCACTACTGGTCTTTGGTGAGGCCGCCATTTTGGTCGGCTTCGTCCTACCCGGCGAAACCACCGTGTTGGTGGCCGGTGTCATCGCTTCCCAGGGCAGCATCAACATTGTCGCCCTCTGCGTCCTGGTCGTTCTGGCAGCAATTATTGGTGACAGCGTGGGATACCTGATTGGTCGCGAGTTTGGTGTCCGCTTGCTCGACTTGAAGCCGCTGCAGCGTCACCGCGACGAGATTGATCGCGCACTCACGCAACTCGAGCGCCGTGGTCCCCACTACGTCTTCATTGGTCGGTTCACCGCCTTCCTCCGTGCGGTGATGCCTGGACTCGCGGGGATCAGTCGACTCCACTACCGACGCTTCTTCATTGCGAACGCGTTGGGGGCATTGGTGTGGGGCATTGGCTGCTGCCTTGCCGGCTACGCGGCGGGATCGCAGCTGGGACTCGTTGAGAAATACATCGGCTACTTCTCGTGGGGTCTGCTCGTCATCATTGTGGGCATTGTGGCCACGGTGGTCATCCGCCACCGTCGCCGCCTTCGCTTAGTCGACTAACACCCAGTCATCACCAGCGCGCCGAAGCAAGGGGTGCGGCTGGCTGAGTGGGCCGCGACCGGCGACGAGTGCCCGCGTGGTGGCGAACGTTTCTCCCCACGGACGTAGGTAGCCCCGCTGGGCGGCCTCATCGAGGACTGCGGACAAATTGTCTTTGGCCACGCGTGCGTCTTCGTGCGCCCCGCTGCGCCACGGTGGACCGCTGCGGTGAAGAAACCCGGGAAGAAGTTCATCGGGGCTCGGCACCGCCACGATGGCGTCGGCGTGCGAGAACGCATCGTGGACTCGGGAAAGAAAGCGCAGGGTCACAGGCGTTGTCCAAGGCCAGACCCAAGGTTCAAGTCCGAGCCAGGCCGGCCAGGCGCCGTCTCCGGTGCCAATACCAACGCGAAGTCCGCAGCGTTGCGCTTCAGAAATGACGGACTGGTAGCGCGCAAAGGCCTCGTCGTCGAAAGAGCCCTCGCGGGGCTCTAATCGGGCCCACGAGAGATTCAGTTGGACGTGACGCACGCCGTGGTCGTTGGCGGACTGCAAGAGACGCTCATAGCCCGCCCACAGTGAGAGCGCATCGCCCGGTGCGGGGTAGTGACCCAACGCAATCATGGGATTGAAGCAGGTGGCGGGCTCGTAACGCCCATCAAGCCCGCCCTCGGTGGCGTAGGCGTTGAGAGTGGCCAAGAGGGCGGCGGTAGATTCCACCGCTGCAGTTTCCCACGTGACGACCACGTGCGCCTTCAGTGATGGCTAACGTGAGTCGTGGTTGACCATTTTGAAAGGGTTTTTATGGTCCACGTGGCCTCATTAACGACAACAGTGCGCCTCAGTCTCCACGTGATTGCCGCGTGCGTGTGGCTCGGCGGACAGATCACCATGGGCGCGTTGGTGCCCGCGGCCCGCACGATCAGTCCCGAGGCACCCCGAACACTCGCCAAAGCCTTTGGCCGACTGAGCTGGCCGGCGTTCTGGATCCTCATATTTACCGGCTTTTGGAACTACGCCGCAGTCCACGGCGACGTCGTTTCGTCGACGTGGAACACCGTGTTTGGTGTCAAAATGCTCTGCGTTCTGTTGGCGGGTGTCGCAAGTGCCGTTCACGTGAAGGCGCCCTCAGTTCGCCTGCGTGGTGCGTCGGCGGGTATCGCCCTCGTGAGCACGACCGCGGCGCTGGTGCTCGGCGTGGCGCTCGCGGGATAGCGCCCAGTTTCTACCATCACCCCCACTAAGGTGGGACTGGAAAAGGAGTGCTCGTGCTACTTGGTGAACTGTTGAACGGCGACCTGGTCATTGTGATCGTTGTCGTCTTGGTGTTGGGCTTTGCGGGGCCGCGTCTGGCCCGAAACTTGGGTTTGGCGAAGAAAGAGTTCGACAAGTCCGTGAAAACGAACACGCCCAAGAAGTCCGACGACGAAGTCGCCGAGCAGTAGGCCTCCGTCGCAGCCGGCCGGGTCGCTATTGACGACCGGCATAGGCACTATCAGTGGCCCAGCGGTATTTTCCAGAATGGCCGAAAACGTTTCGTGACTAGTGTTATTGACGTGCACAATCCTGCCCTGAATCCTCAGGGTGCCAAGGGTCGTCGAACTGGCTTGCGCCGTTTCGGTCGCGTCCTTGCGCTCCCCGTCGTCGCGCTCCTTCTATCCGGCTGCAACATGAACAAGCTGCCCGGCTTTGGTGTTTCCCCCGGCGACACCACCTCGTCACGATCGGTGTACCACCTGTGGCAGGGTTTCTCGATCGGCGCTGTCATCGTCGGCGCCATTGTGCTGGCCTTGATGGGCTGGAGCATCATCGCGCACCGCCGTCGCAATGACAGCATTCCCGCCCAGACGCAGTACCACTTGCCGCTGGAAGTTATCTACACGGTGATTCCAATTCTCGTGGTGTTCGGCCTCTTCGCCGCCACGCTCGTGGTCGAGAACCGCGAGGACGTCAACCCCAAGACCTCAGTAAACATTGACGTCAACGCCTTCCAGTGGGGCTGGGAGTTCCTCTACCCAGGAACGAACGCCGCTGTTGTCGGGCAGACCACGCAGTCTCCGATCATGGTGATGCCCTCAAACGAGAACGTGCACATCACGCTGACGTCAACCGACGCCATCCACGGTTTCTACGTCCACGACTTCAACTTTTCGCGTTTCGCGTTACCTGGTGTCTACAACCAGTTCACGTTCCGCGCCATTAACAACGGCACCTTCTTTGGTCAGTGCACCCAGCTGTGCGGCATGTACCACTCGATCATGTTCTTCCGCGTCAAGGTCGTGAGCCCCGCTGACTACCAGACGTGGTTGAAGACCTTTGACAACAAGAAGGACGCCATTGCCGCGAAGGCGGACATGGTGGCCTTGCAGCAGCAGCTTGCGACGGGAACTCCGTCGAAGATCTCCAACACCAAATTCGGAGGCCAATAATGACTGACGTACTGCACACCGCACCGACGACGGGCGACGACCACGGTCACGGCCACGACGAACACCATGGTCCTTCGGGCATCCTCAAGTGGTTGACCACGACGGACCACAAGATCATTGGTCTGTCCTACACCGTGACGGCCGTCGTTCTCTTCGTCATCGGTGGTCTCTTCGCTGAAATCATCCGCCTGCAGTTGGCGTCGCCAAACGGCACGCTGGTGTCGCTGGCCCAGTACAACGAGCTGTTCACCATGCACGGTTCGGTGATGATCTACCTGTTTGCCGGCCCCTTCGCCTTCGGCGCGCTGGCCAACATCATCGTGCCCATTCAAATCGGTGCCCCCGACATGGCGTTTCCTCGCTTGAACGCACTGTCGTACTGGCTGTACTTGACGGGTTCGATCACCATGCTGTCGGGCTTCTTCACCGCCGGTGGCGCGGCCAACTTCGGCTGGGTCGGGTACGCCCCGCTGTCGAACTCGCTGAACTCACCGGGTGCTGGTGCTGACCTGTGGATTGGTGGCTTGTTGCTGACCGGTTTCTCGGCCATCTTCACCGGTGTCAACTTGGTTGCGACCATCTTCTACCTGCGCGCACCGGGCATGACGATGTTCCGCATGCCAATCTTCACCTGGAACCTTTTGGTGACGGCGATTCTGATTCTGCTGGCCTTCCCCGTTCTGACGGCCGGCCTCATCATGCTCTACGCCGACCGCCACTTCGGTACGCACATCTTCTCCAATAGTGGGGGAGGTGTGCCCGTGCTGTGGCAGCACATCTTCTGGTTCTGGGGTCACCCCGAGGTGTACATCCTTGCCCTGCCCTTCTTCGGCATGGTGACGGAAGTCATCGCCGTCTTCTCCAAGAAGCCCGTCTTCGGTTACAAGGGCATGATCTTCGCGACCTTGACAATTGCGGCACTGTCGCTGGGCGTGTGGGCGCACCACATGTTCACCACCGGTGTCGTGTTGCTGCCCTTCTTCTCAATCATGAGTCTGCTGATTGCCGTGCCAACCGGTATCAAGATGTTCAACTGGATTGGATCGATGTGGCGAGGCCAGATTTGGTTCTCGGCCGCCATGCTCATGTCGATCGGGTTCTTGTTCACCTTCCTCATTGGTGGTTTGACCGGTATCTACCTGGCTAGTCCGCCACTGGACTTCATGACCCACGACACCTACTTCGTCGTGGCCCACTTCCACTCCGTGGTGATGGCCCTGGTCTTCGGCGCCATGGCCGGTCTCTACTACTGGGGTCCAAAGTTCACGGGCTACCTGCTGCACGAAGGCATCGGTAAGGCTCAGTTCTGGTTCCTGTTCATTGGTACCCAGGTCTTCACCTTCCCGCAGTACCTCCTCGGCCTCTACGGCATGCCACGTCGCATGGCGGTGTACCCGCACGACCCCCAGTGGCAGCACCTCAACGAGCTCTCAACATTGGGTGCCCTGCTGATTGGTGTCTCGACCATCTTGTTCGTGGTCAACATTGGCTACTCGTGGAAGAAGTACCCCGCGGGTGACAACCCATGGGACGCACAGACGCTGGAGTGGTTCACCACCTCGCCACCCCCACACCACAACTTCTACCGCTTGCCACAGATCCGCTCCGAGCGTCCGACGTGGGACTACAACCACCCAGACCACCCATCGCTGGCCCACGGCGCTCACGAGGAGACCCACGCATGAAAGTAGAAGCAAAGATGCTGCTCGTCCTCGGGCTCTTTTTCGGCCTGATGTGTGCGGTGTATTGGAACTGGAGCCTCGAAAACGCCGGTGGCGTCATGATGTTCGCGGGCATGCTGCTGTGCTTCCTGCCAGGTAGTTACTACTACTGGTGGAGCCGCCGTATGAAGGAGCGTCCCGAGGACAAGAAGGACGTCACGCAGGCCGAAGGAGCTGGCTTTGTCGGCACCTTCCCGGGTTCGTCAATCTTTCCCTTCGTCCTAGGCATGGGCGCCTTCTCTGTCGTCTTGTCGCTGGTGTTCGGTATCTGGCTGTTGATCCCTGGTTTGGGATTGGCCGCTTGGGCCTTTATTGGCGGTACCTCCGAGGGTCGTCGCGGCGGTTCGCACTAAGTCGTCGTAACAAATGAAGTACCTCACGGGTGCTTGGGCTCCCGTGAACGGGTTTTAAGATAAGCGAGGTTTCGCGGGCAGAGTTCGCGGACACGTGTGAGGAGTCAGTTGTGTCAACTACGGAAACCAAAACGGATGTGGTGCTTGGCGGCACGCGGGGAGGCCCTGATGTTGCCACCCTTCGCCAAGACCGCTGGTGGCTGCAGCCAGTCATCACCGTCTCGATTCTGACGGCGTTTGTTATCTACTCGAGCTGGTCGGCCTTTAACCCGCACGACTACTTCGTGGGCCACGACAACCTGATTAGCCCCTTCTACTCACCGTGCTTGGCCACCTCGTGCAAGGCGGCCACCTTTGGCGTCTTTCACTTCAGCTGGTGGTCGTTGTCACCGGCCTTCTTGATCTTGCTGTTCCCCTTAGGGTTCCGCTTGACCTGCTACTACTACCGTCGCAGTTACTACCGCGCCTTCTGGTGGTCACCTCCCGCTTGTGCCGTGTCGGACAAGCACGAGTCGTACTCCGGTGAGACGCGATTCCCGCTGGTCATGCAGAATGCCCACCGCTACTTCTTCTACTTCGGTCTCGTCTTCAACGCCCTGTTGACCTACGACGCGATCCAGGCCTTCCAGCAGAACGGTCACTTTGGCGTGACGGTGGGCACCCTGGTGTTGACGACCAACGCCACCTTGCTGTGGCTGTACTCCCTGTCGTGCCACGCTTGCCGCCACCTGTGCGGCGGACAGGTCAAGAGCTTCAAGCAGCACCCGATTCGCTACCGCTTCTGGAAGTTCGTGACGCCGCTGAACGCCAAGCACATGAACTTCGCCTGGTCCTCGCTGATCTTTGTCGCCCTGACGGACGTCTACGTCCGCCTGGTCGCTTCCGGCGCCATTACTAACTTCCGCCTCTTCTAAGGACAACTTGTGACGTACGAACACCACGACTACGACGTATTGATTATCGGTGCCGGTGGCGCCGGTCTGCGTGCCGCCATCGAAGCCAAGCAGCAGGGCCTCTCGGTGGCCCTGGTCACGAAGTCACTGCTGGGCAAGGCCCACACCGTGATGGCCGAAGGTGGCATGGCCGCCGCACTCGGCAACGTCTACGAAGAAGACAACTGGAAGGTCCACTTCCGCGACACCATGCGCGGCGGTAAGTACCTCAACAACTACCGCATGGCCGAGCTCCACGCCAAGGAAGCACCCGACCGCGTGCTCGAGCTCGAGCAGTGGGGCGCCCTCTTTGACCGCACCAAGGACGGCAAGATTCTGCAGCGTGACTTCGGTGGCCACCGCTACGCCCGTTTGGCGCACGTCGGTGACCGTACCGGTCTCGAACTGATCCGCACCCTCCAGCAGAAGGTCGTGTCCATGGGCACCGACGTCTTCATGGAGTGCAAGGTCCTCAAGCTGGTGCACGACGACGACGGTCGCGTGGCCGGTGCCATCGCCTATCGACGCCCCACGGGTGAGTTCGTCACCTTCGGCGCCAAGGCCGTCATCTTGGCCACGGGTGGTTCCGGTAAGTCGTGGAAGTTCACCTCAAACTCATGGGAAGGCACCGGTGACGGTCACGCCATGGCTCTGTGGGCCGGGGCTGAACTGATCGACATGGAGTGCATCCAGTTCCACCCGACCGGCATGGTCTGGCCGCTGTCGGTGCGTGGTCTGCTGGTGACCGAAGGTGTTCGTGGTGACGGTGGTGTCCTGCGCAACTCCGAGGGCAAGCGATTCATGTTCGACTACGTCGCCCCAATGTTCCGCGCCGAAACGGCCGAAACCGAAGAAGAGGCCGACAAGTGGTACGACGACCACACCGCTGGTCGCCGCCCACCAGAACTGCTGCCTCGCGACGAAGTGGCTCGCGCCATTAACGCTGAGGTGAAGGCCGGTCGTGGTAGCCCCCACGGTGGTGTCTACCTCGACATCGGTTCGCGTCGCTCGGCTGAATTCATTCGCCGTCGCCTGCCTTCGATGTACCACCAGTTCATGGAACTCGCCGGGGTGGACATCACCAAGGAAGCCATGGAAATTGGACCGACCAACCACTACATCATGGGTGGCGTGAAGGTCGACGCCGAAACGGCCGCCACCAGCGTGCCCGGACTCTTCGCCGCCGGTGAAGTGGCCGGTGGTATGCACGGTGCGAACCGCCTCGGTGGTAACTCCCTGTCGGACTTGATCGTCTTCGGTCGTCGCGCCGGTATGGGCGCCGTTGAGTACATTCAGGGTGGGGGCAAGGCCGGCGCCATGCGTCAAGACGAGGTCGAGGCAGCCGTCGCTGAAGCTCTGGCGCCCTTTGAAACTGCCGAGGGTGAGAACCCCTATGACATCCAGCGCGACCTCCAGGAGATGATGCAGGCCAACGTCGGCATTATCCGCACGGAGTCCGAACTGGTCGACGCCATTGCCCAGCTCGAAGTCTTCACCGAGCGTGTGAAGAACATCAAGGTCAAGGGTGGCCGCGCTTACAACCCCGGTTGGAACCTCGCCACTGACTTGCCCGCCATGTTGACCGTGTCGAAGTGTGTCGCCCTTGGTGCACACTTGCGCAAGGAGTCACGTGGTGGCCACACCCGTGAGGACTATCCCGCCGCCAGCCCCGAGTTCGCGAAGTTCAACTTGGCGCACTCGACCGATGGTGGCAACTGGGACAGCCCGATCGTGACCAACGAATCTCCGCTGCTCCCCATCCCTGAAGAACTCCAGGCCCTTCTCGAGGAGGCAAAGTAATGACTGACGTAACCCTACGAGTCTGGCGCGGTGACGCCAGTGGCGGTGAGTTCGAGAACTACACCACCACGCAAAACGAGGGTGAAGTCGTCCTCGACATCATCCACCGTATTCAGGCCACCGAGGCCCCCGACCTGGCCTGCCGTTGGAACTGCAAGGCCGGTAAGTGTGGATCATGCGCGGCCGAAATTAACGGCAAGCCACGTCTGATGTGCATGACGCGCATGGACCAGCTGCCCGAGGGTCCCGTGACCGTGACGCCCATGAAGACGTTCCCGATCATTCGTGACCTGGTGACCGACGTTTCCTTCAACTACGCCATGGCTGAGAAGGTACCCGCATTGTTGCCACCACCCATGCCCGAGGGTGGCTACCGCATGTACCAAGAGGACGTGCAGCGCGGTCAGGAGTTCCGCAAGTGCATCGAGTGCTTCATGTGCCAGGACGTCTGCCACGTAATTCGTGACCACGAGGACAACAAGGCGCACTACGCCGGACCACGTTTCTTCATTCGGTACGCCGAATTGGAAATGCACCCCCTCGACACCAACGACCGTCGTGACCTCATTCGTGAAGACATGGGTCTGGGCTACTGCAACATCACCAAGTGCTGCACCGAGGTCTGCCCTGAGGGTATCCACATCACCGACAACGCGATCATCCCGTTGAAGGAACGTGTGGTGGACGCCCACTACGACCCCGTGGCCTGGCTGGGACGCAAGATTCGTCGCAAGACGAAGGTGTCCGCCGCCGACGCTGCGGTGCAGCCCGCGCCATAGTGAGCGCCGCGTTCCTCTCCGAGGAGTGGTTCGCGGAGGTCAACGCCCGATTGGTAGCGGCTGGGTCGAGTGACGCCGCCGCCAATGATCAGAGCGTTGTGCTCGAGTTTTCCGATGCGCCCGCCGGAGCGGTGCACGCCCTGACACTCAGTGTTGGGCCCTCCGGGGCACGCATTGTGGCGGGCGACAGCCTGGTGGCCGACACCATTATTCGTCTCAGTTATGACGATGCCCTCGCGCTGAGCGGGGGAGCACTCGACAGTGCTGCCGCCTTGCGCGAGGGCCGCATCAAGGTGCGAGGCGAGATTGCCTCACTGCTTGGACTGACCGGATTTCTTCAGTCCGTGTTTGGCGCCACGAACTAGTTCTTCTCGTTGAGGCGCTGCTCGGCGTCCTTTTCGCCTTCGAAGAAGTCCACCGGCAAGCGCGCTTCGCCACGCATCATCTTGCCCTTTTCGCGGGTCATCGAGCGCGACATTGAACGGAAGGCCAGGTCGACACCCTCGGCGCTCGCTTCAAAGTTCTGGACCGAGCGGTCGTCAAAACCGGCGCGTCCACCTGCGGCGTAGGAGTCCTGGTTCGCTCCGAGGTAGACGAAGGTCCAGCCGAGTTCTTCGCGCTTCTTGACGAGCTCAAAGATCTTGGCGCGGTTGTACTCGCGACTGGCGTTTTCTTCGCCGTCGGTGAAGACGACAAAAATGACCTCTTCGGCGTAGTCATTGCCTTCGGCGCGAATTGTGGCCTCGGTGAGGAGTTGCCCCATGGCGTCGTAGAGCGGGGTGCTTCCACGCGGACGGTAGGTGTCCGTGGTGAGTGGCGCGATCTCCCTGACGTCGACGGCATTGGCGACGACCAGCTGTGGCTCCTGCGTGTCGAACTGTACGACGGTCATCAACGTGGTGATGCCGGGCGTGATCTGCTCGCGGCAGAAGTTGTTGAAGCCGCCGATGACGTCGTGGCGGAGGCTTTCCATCGAGCCTGATGCGTCAAGCAGGAAGTAAACGTGAACGGTCTTTGGGGTGGTGGTCATTGGGTGGGTCCCTTCTTCTTTGGTGCTGCACGGAGTCCTCGTTCGAGGACGATTCGGATTGTGTCGCTCATGGTGAATCCTTCAGCGTTGCCAACTGCGGCAAGGCGCTCAAGCAGGTCCTCGGGCAGACGAACACTGATGAGTTGACTGGTTTTGTTCTTTGACACTCTGTTGCTGGAAATGAATCGCTGTGATGGTGACATATCTTTCATATGACAAATGTAATACATATGTGTGACACATACAATACGTTTTCCACATCTCCACTATGACCGGCCCCTGTGACATGAGCACCGAGGGGCTAGGGTGAGGTACCGCGTACGAACGTTGTGCCCTTTGATACGGGTGTGGCCACTTGGGTGCCGGTGATCGCGATCCGCCGGATTGCACAACAAAGGAGCCGCCATGGCCGAGAAGTCACCCAATCAGCGCAACGTGAAAAAAGTCGGAAAGTCGCTCAAAGAGAAGCGCAACGAAAAGAACGTCAAAAAGGTCACAAAAAGCGGAATTCTCGACCCCAAGAAGTAGCCCGGCACCTTCCGGTGGACGCACAAAAGAGCACCCTAGACTGTTTTTATGACTACGCCAGCGTCGACGTCACTTCTGTCCACCACTGAGCTTCTCCCGCTGCTCGACAGCCCGGATGTCCCCTTTTTGCTTGACGTTCGCGAACCTGATGAGGTGGCCGATTGGGCCATCCCCGGCGTCGTCAATATGCCACTGGGCACCCTGAACGACCACATTGGCGACGTGCCGCTGGATCGAGACATTGTGGTGATCTGCGCCAAGGGCATGCGCGCGGCGCAGGGCGCCGCAATTCTGGCCGAACACGGCGTGTCGTCGCGCGTTCTTGATGGCGGTATGGGGGCGTGGGCCTCGACGTATGACACGGTACGCCAGGACATTGGCGGCGCCACCGTGGTCCAGATTCGCCGTCGGGGCAAGGGTTGCCTCTCCTACGTGGTGGGAGCGGGTGACAAGGCCGTCGTTATCGACCCCTCGCTGCAGATTGAGCAGTACGTGACCATCGCCGAGGCCAATGGGTGGACGATCACCACCGTGCTCGACACTCACCTGCACGCCGACCACATCTCGGGCGCTCGCGACCTGGCGAAGGCCACGGGAGCCACGTTGATGCTCAGCCCCTCCGATCCGTTCCACTTTGACTACCAGCCACTCAGCGACGGTCTGGCGCTTGCGTTGACTGACACGGTGGGCCTGACGGTCTCCGCCGTCAGTGTGCCGGGGCACACGCAGGGATCTGAGATGTACCAGCTTGGTGAGGACGCAATATTCACTGGCGACACCTTGTTCTTAGAGAGCGTGGGTCGGCCGGACTTGGCTGATCAGGCCGCCGAATACGCCGCACACCTCTACCAGAGCCTGCACCAGCGCGTGCTGGCGCTTCCGGACGAGACCCTCGTGTTCCCCGCTCACTACGGCGCGGTGGTTGACGTCGTTGGGGGCCAGTTCGTTACCAAGACTCTCGGCGAACTTCGCCAATCGCTGCCCGCGCTCAAACTCAGTGAAGAAGAGTTTGTTGCGTGGGCGATTGCCCACGTGAAGGATCGCCCCCCGAACTATCAGCAGATTGTCCGCATGAATATGGGTGACGAAGCAGTCACCTTGGACGCCGCCGAGATTGAGCTAGGTCCGAACCGCTGCGCGGTCGCTTCCTAAGCCTTCGGTGCAATAGCGCTGTCGCGAACGGCAACACCAAAAGCAGCAAGCGCGTCGCGAAGGCCGTCAGCGATGGCGTAGTTACCTTCAGCGCGAGCCGCGCTGCGAATCTGGTCAATGGCCGCCACCATGGCCTGATCGCGAGCATCACGCACTGCCAATTCGGCCGCACTCACCGTGTCCTCAGGGGCTTCGACGGGGGCGACGACGGGAACCGGTACGGTGGCCGCTCCCAGGTCGTCAAGGGAGACGGTGTCACCAGCGTGAAAGACCACGTGGGATCCCGCCTTGCGCCACGTGACGTCGCCCTTGCCGCTGACCGTCAACGTGCGTGCGTCAAAGTCAATGACCGCCGCCGTGTGCTCGTCAATGCCGAGAACACCAGTGCCCGCGGGCAACATTGCTTCGAGTTCTTGGAGTCGAGCTTCACCGATGTAGCAACGACTGGTGTCGTAGGTACCGCCCTCGGCGTTGTTGAAGTGGGGGATGACGGCACAGTGCAGCCCGAAGTTTGCCAGGACGTTGAGGCCGGGCAGCCACGTCGCCTCGGCGCCCGCCTTGTAGATTTCGTAGACCGGTATCGTCGTGGCACCGAGCGTGAGTGCGGCGGCCGACGAGAAGCACAACGCCCCACCATTGACGACAACAGCCGTCAAATCCTGGTCCAGACCGATTTGCTCCCACTGGTGCAGGGCGTACGACGGTGAGCCTGGTCCGGAGAACACGTACGGCGCAGTCGCGACCGCGTGCTTAAAGCGCGCGATGGCCTCGGGTGAGGCCTTGGCGACTGAGCGGAGGTCGAGCGGGGTGAGGTCGGCCTGCAGCGAGACGTCGAAGTAGGTCAGAATCTTGTCCGTCATCTGGTCGACGTTGGCCTGAAAGCCGTAGGGGGTGTTGAGAGCGACGCCCGACTGAGCGCCGACCTGGGAGAAGAGTGCGCGGTGCACCTTCGTCATGCCGGGTCCTGTTTCGCCAGACCCCAACAGAGCCACGGTGCCTAATGCCATATCCCCACGCTACAGCCCACTTCGCTGCCCACGACCACCTCGCTAGGGTGGGAGTATGAGTACGTTCGTGACCATCAAGAACCGCACCCGCGCTGGCGCCGGTGGCCCCACCATTCTCTGGGCGCTGGTTATGGCGGTCACGCTCTGTGTGTGGGAGTCGGCCACGCAACATCACGGCATCGCCGTCAAGGTTGGCGTGAGCGCGTCAGTCCTCTACGGGGCCTTCTTAGGGTGGACCCGACGTGCCGGCGCCGTCTTTTTCGCCCCCATCCTGAGTTGGCTGGTGGCCTGGTTCCCCTTGTGGATCACGGCAATTATTCGGCACGGATTCTTGAAGGGTGTCGTGATTGGCTTCGTGCTGGTGACGTTGGGCTGGCTCATCATCGGGGCGCTTGAGTTCGCCGTGGTGGGCTTTGCCGCCGTGTTATTCCGGTTGGCTCGGGGTCGCGAGCGCGACGCCGAGATCATCATTATTGACCCAACGGAGCGCTAGCTAGCACTTGGCGATGCGAATGACCGTGCCGGCTTTGGCCGGAATGGTGGTGCATACGTTGATCCAGCCGGTGATGGTCTGCACCTTGTACTTCGCCTCGGAGAAGTGGTAGCCCTTCATCACCAGGTCGCGCAGCACAATGTGGTGCCCTTCGCTCGCGATAGCAGCGTGGAAGGTGGCGGGCTCGGGCGTCGAACCATTCAAGAAGGCGTGCTCCACGCCGTGCAGCGTCAGGGTGATCGCAAACTGGTTGTAGAGCGACTGGTCGGTGAAGGACGCACATGACGTGGCAATGGTGCTGGCAATCGGCGCAAGCAGCGACCGAACCGCGGCGCCCGAGCGTTCGATGAGCGCCAGATCGGCGTGCCGCTTGGGTGAGGACTGGGGGAACTGCCCATACCAGACCGCGCTCGCTGCGGTGAGCTCGGCGTTCGCCGCCAGGTTGATGGCGCGCAGGGTTGTGCGCACTGCCTTGGTCGCGCCGTTGTCGGCCATGGTCTTCCAGACAAAAGGCGAATTGTTGTTGATGCGCTGAATGAGCGAAATGATGGCGGCGTTCGACGTGTTTGTCGGGGAGAGCACGGGCCATTCGTGGGAAACGAAGTTCGGCGTACCGAACAGATTGGCCGCGGCGGTGCAGAACTGCTTGGGCGACGGTGACGCACTCGCGGCACCCGTCGTGAGGGGCACCACGGCCGAGGTCAGAGCGAGGCTGAGGGCAAGAGTACGAAAAATGTGACGCATGGTGCCATGTTAGTGAGGGTGTCAGCGCTCACGCCGAGTAGCCCAGGGCGCGGGAAATGGTGGTCATGTCCGCCAGTGGTGCCCGGGTGGGGTCATCGCCGAGCACCTGCACACAGACGTGTGACGCACCGGCCGCTTCGTGGGCCCGAATGCCGGCAACGACCTCATCGACGTCGCCGTGGAGCACCATGGCGTCGCAGAGACGATCGCTGCCCCCACGGACAAAGTCGGCGTCGCCAAAGCCCATACGCCGCCAGTTGGCCCGGTAGTTTTCGAGCCCGGTATAGAACTCAAGGTGGGTGTGGGCCCGCCGGAGGAACTCCTCGCGAGTGGCGCCAACGACGACGGCTTGCTCAACGCCAAGAAAGGCGTCGCCCACGATGGACCGTGCGAGTGCCGTGTGCTCGACATCAACCAGGTAGGTGTGCACCCCATCAGCGCGTTCGGCCCCGAGTGCCAACATCTTGGGGCCAAGGGCGGCGATGAGGCGAGCGTAGGGGTGGCCACTTTCGGGGGCCCGCATGGGAGCGGCATCCATGGCATCGAGATACGCCCGCATGGTGGCGAGGGGCGCGTCGTAGCGACCACCGCGCAGTCGCTCCACCAGTGGTTGGTGGCTCACGCCAAGACCGAGGACGAAGCGATCGCCGTAGGCGGCGTTGAGGGTGCGAGCGGCGTTCACTGAGGCCACGGCGTCGCGGCCCCAGATATTCGTGATGCCGGTAGCGATGTGCAGCGTCGACGTGGCCGAGAGCAGCAGCGAGGCCGAGGTGAAGGACTCGCGTCCCCACGATTCGGGGAACCACAGGGCGCGGTATCCCATGGACTCGACCGCGGCGGCAAAGCCACCCGTCGTGGTGGGGGCGTCGAATTCGTGCGCAGACGACCAAATGCCCACGGTGCCGGTGAGTGCGGCCAGGGCCGCCGGTTGCGTCATAGTGCGAGTGTAGGACACTCGCTGGTCGGCCTAGGCCTGGGGCTCGTCGGGGGTCAGCGTCACGCCAATAGAGAGTTCCGGCGCCTCGACGTAGACAATCGAGAGGACGGCTCCGGCGTCAATAATGTCGCCTTCGGCCTGACGAACGAGGTCGAGGAACTCGCCGGGGGCATTGATGACCAGCTCGGCCACTTCCTTGCGCTGGGAAACCTTGGCGGTGCTCTTCTCGCGACGCAGCGCTTCGATCACGTCGTTGACCGCGCTGTAGGTACCCGACGCCACGGGGGCGTCGCCCAGTTCGGCCAAGGTGGGCCAGGCGGCGCGGTGTACCGAGGTGTCGTTCCACCAGCGCCAGGTCTCTTCGGTGGCGAAGGGCAGGACGGGGGCTAAGAGGCGCTGCAGGGCGGACAAAGTCAGGGCCAGCGTGGCGCGGGCCGACGCAGAGTCGGCGCCACCATCGCTGCGGTAGGCACGTGTCTTCACCAGCTCGACGTAGTTGTCGCAGAAGGACCAGAAGAGGCTTTCGGTGCGCTCGAGGGAACGGGCGTAGTCAAAGCTCGCGAAGGCCGCGGTGGCCTCGGTGATCAGCTGGGCGAGCAGCGCGAGGAAGTCGCGGTCGTAGGGCATCGTCACGTCGGCGGCGGAGGGCGAGGCACCCTCGAGTCGACCCAGTGCGAACTTGGTCACGTTCAACAACTTGATAGCCAGGCGACGACCGTTCTTCATCTGCGCTTCATCGATGGCGGTGTCGGTGCCGGGGCGGCCCGAGGCAGCCCAGTACCGCAACGCGTCAGCGCCGTGGAGTTCGATGAGCGGCATGGGAGTAACCACATTCCCCACCGACTTCGACATCTTCTTGCGGTCGGGGTCGAGCACCCAGCCGGAAATCAGCGCGTTCGTGAAGGGCAGTGAGTTGTGCTCGAAGTGGCTGCGCACCACGGTCGAGAAGAGCCACGTGCGAATGATTTCGTGGGCCTGTGGACGCAGGTCCATGGGGAAGACGCGCTCGAAGAGGTCACTGCCCCAGTGGCCAGCAATCTGCGGGGTCAACGAACTGGTGGCCCAGGTGTCCATGACGTCGGGGTCGCCAACGAAGCCACCGGGCACGCCGCGCTGGTCGGCCTGATAGCCGGCGGGCGTGTCGCTCGAGGGATCCACGGGAAGCTGGTCGATGGGCGCGGTGATCGGCGCGTCGTAACGAATGTCGCCGTTCTCATCGAGTGGGTACCAGACGGGGAACGGCACGCCGAAGAATCGCTGGCGCGAAATGTTCCAGTCGACGTTGAGGCCTTCCACCCACGACTTGTAGCGGTGCTTCATGAAGTCGGGGTGCCACTGCAACTCTTCGCCGCGGGCGAGCAACTCGTCGCGGTGCGCCAAGGTGCGCACGAACCACTGCCGCGAGGTGACGATTTCCAGCGGGCGTTCACCCTTTTCGTAGAACTTCACGGGGTGAGTAATCGGACGCAGGTCGCCAATGAGGGCGCCTGATTCTTTGAGCGCCTCGACGATGGCGGCACGGACTTGGTTGACCGTCTTGCCCTCCAGGGTGGCGTAGAACTCGTTGGCCGCCGCCGCATTGGCGCTGGGGAACTGTTCGCTCGCGAAGTCGGCGGGCAGGAAGCGGCCGTCGCGACCGATGAGGGCCCGCGTTGGCAACGAGAGCTCGCGCCACCAGGTCACGTCGGTGGTGTCACCGAAGGTACAGATCATGGCGATGCCGGAGCCCTTTTCGGGGTCGGCGAGTTCGTGAGCGACCACCGGCACGGGTACGTGGAAGAGGGGGGTGACGACGTGGTGGCCGAAGAAGGGCTGGTAGCGCGCGTCGTCGGGGTGAGCGACCAACGCCACGCACGAGGGAAGAAGCTCGGGGCGAGTGGTTTCAATCTCAATGGCGCCGCTGCCGTCAGCCAAGGGGAAAGAGACCCGGTGGTAGTTACCGGGACGCTCGCGGTCTTCGAGCTCCGCTTGCGAAACGGCAGTGCGGAAGTCGACGTCCCATAGCGTCGGGGCGACCTGGGCGTAGACCTGACCGCGCTGGAGCATCTCGAGGAAGCCACGCTGGGAGATCGCCTGGGCGTGGGCCGAGATGGTCGAGTATTCGAGCGACCAGTCAATGGAGACGCCGAGGTGGCGCCAGAGGGCCTTAAAGATCTCTTCGTCAGCGGCCGTCAAGCGGTGGCAGAGTTCGACGAAGTTCTTCCGCGAAATCGACACCTTCTGCTCAGCGGGCTTTTCGGGTGCGACGAAGTCGGGGTCGTAGGGGAGCGACGGGTCACAGCGGACGCCGAAGTAGTTCTCCACGCGACGTTCGGTGGGCAGGCCGTTGTCGTCCCAGCCCATGGGGTAGAACACGTGCTTGCCGGCCATGCGCTGGTAGCGGGCAATGACGTCGGCGTGGGTGTAGCTAAAGACGTGACCGATGTGCAGCGACCCCGAGACGGTGGGTGGCGGTGTGTCAATGGAGAAGACGTCGGGGCGCTCGGCGGTGCGGTCGAAGGTATAGGTGCCCTGCGCGTCCCACTCCGCGATCCATCGGCTCTCGATGCCATCGACCGTGGGCTTGTCGGGAATGGCGCGTGGCGAGATATCAGTCATAGATGTCGAGTTTAGAGCCCACCCCAAGCGACCCCCCTTGGGTGTCGTAGTTTGGAGGGGTGATTCGACTTTTTGACACCGTCGCTGGCGAGGTACGTCCACTCTCCCTGCGTAACCCGGGGCGCCTGTCAATGTACGTCTGTGGGCCGACGGTCTATGACCTGCCGCACCTGGGACATGGTCGCTTTACTCTCGTCTGGGACGTGGCACGTCGCTGGTTCACCTTCCGCGGCCTCGATGTCCACTTTGTCTCCAACATCACCGACATCGACGACAACATCATCAACAAGGCGTTGCGCGAGGGCTCCACGGAGCCCGCGGTGGCCGGCGCCTACGAAGACGAGTGGTGGAAGGCCATGGCCGCCATTGGCGTCGCCCGGCCCGACGACGTGCCCCACGCCACGGCCTACGTGACGGAAATGGTCGCCCTTATCGCTGACTTCATCGCCGCCGACGTGGCCTACGCCATTAGTGACGGCATCTACTTCGACGTGTCTCGAGTCGATGACTACGGCCTGTTAGCCGGCCAGCCGCTGGAGTCGTTGCGCGCGGGTGCGCGCATCGAGGCCAATGACGAGAAGCGCTCGCCCCTCGACTTCGCTTTGTGGAAGTTCGCGAAGCCCAACGAACCCACGTGGCCCGCACCCTTTGGCGATGGGCGACCTGGGTGGCACACCGAGTGTGTCGTGATGTCACTGGGGCTCCTGGGCGATGGATTTGACCTGCACTGTGGTGGCTTCGACCTGAAGTTCCCGCACCATGAAAACGAACGCGCCCAGGCCGTCGCAGCTGGCCGACCCTTCGCCCAGCACTGGGCCCATAACGGCTGGGTCATGGTGGGCGACCAGAAGATGAGCAAGTCGCTCGGCAACTTCACGTCGCTGACCGACATGTTGACCAAGACTGATGCGCGCGCCTATCGACTCTTAGTGCTGCGGTCGCACTATCGCTCGCCGATCGAAGTGTCTCCGACCACAATCGCCGACGCCGAACGTGGCCTCGAACGGCTCGACGCCCTGGCTCGGCGTTTTTCGCTTCCCAAGTTGGCGGGCGAGAGCCTCGTGCGCGAAAGTGATCACCTCTTCACCGGCGCTGCGGCACAGCTGGCCGAAGCAGTTGCGACGGTCATGGACGACGACCTGAACACTCCCGTTGCGGTGGCGGAACTCTTTGAGGCCCTCTCGCAGGCCAACAGCCTTGCCGATGACAATAAGCCTGATGAAGCCCGTGATTTGGCAGTTGCCATTGCCGTGCACTTCGCCGCCATGGGCCTCGCGCTGGATGGTGCCGGCGACGATATTGACCCGGAATCGGCCGCATTGGTGAGTGCGCGAGACGCTGCTCGAGCCGAGCGCGACTGGGCAAAAGCGGATCAGCTGCGAGACGAACTGGTCGCGTTGGGCTGGGTTGTGGAAGACGCCGCGACCGGGACGAAAATCCGTCGATCCTGAATTTATTTGTGTGTAGCGGCCATAGCGCCTATGGTTGCCAGTGAGGTTGCCGTTGTGGTTCCCTCCGGAGCCGGTGCAAACCGGTTGCAAAGAAACAAGGAGGCCCCAGTGGCTGTAGGAACCGTTAAGTGGTTCAATGACGAGAAGGGTTGGGGTTTCATCGCTGTTGATGGCCAGCCAGACGTCTTTGTTCACTACTCGGAGATCCAGGGTGAGGGTCGTAAGACGCTCGTCGAGGGTCAGACGGTCGAGTTTGATGTGGAGCCCGGTGACCGTGGCCCACTCGCCAAGCGCGTCGTCCTGAACTAACCATTCATTCGAATATCAAAGAGCCGCTGCCTTCGGGCGGCGGCTCTTTTCTTTTTGGTGCGAACTAATCGCGCAGCAGTGCGCGCAGGCCACCCCAGGCCAGGGTGGCGCTGTTTTCGGCCAAACGCTGTGCGGTGTCCGGCGCCGGTGTTGGCCAGCCCTTGGCTTCTTGTTGCATCAGCCAGATGGTGGCGGCACCTTCGGCCAGGCCCACAATGCCCGCCGCCATTTGGCGGCGACCGTCGTGACCAATCGATGAGTCGATGTAGGGAACGAGGAACGAGACAAAGCCGAGCTCCACTGTGCGCAGTTCCGCGGCCGTCTCGCCGTCGTGGGCGTGGATAAAGAGGATCCGGAAGGCCTCGGTGTCGTTCACCACCATGTTGAAGTAAACCTGAAAGGCCACTTCAATCTTTTCGCGGGGAAGTTCTTTGGTGGCCACTGCCGCCATGAGGTCGTTAATGAGCACCGCACCAGTGGAGGCCACAATTTCTTGGTACAGCGTGGCCTTGGACTCGAAGTACTGATACAAAATCGGCTTGGTAAACCCGGCCTCGCGAGCGATGTCATCCATCGTGGTGGGCTGGAAGCCGTTTTGGGCGAACACCTTCTTGGCGACGTTGAGGAACTGTGCGCGTCGTTCAGCGTGCACGGGCCGTTCGTCGGGTAAGACCATGACAGAGACTCTACCGGCGCAGTCCGGGAAAGTGACGACGGAGCAGGTCGTCAAGCACGGTGGGTAAGTCGCTCAGGGAGAAATGCTGACGGGCGATGGCCACATTGTGGGCCCGCGTGTCACGGTCTGGCTCGGTGAGTTCCTGGACAATGGCGTCCACGTCATCGAGGCCGAGGAAGCGGAAGCCGAAGGCCGCGATTTCGAGCGCCACGGGATACCAGTGCAGGGCGAGTGGCCGTTGGTGGGTGACGGATTCGAGCACGGGATTACCAAAGCCCTCCCACGTCGAGGGCATCACCACGAGATCGCTGGCGGCGTAGACGTCGTGGATGGTGGTGTTGGGCACCGGCCCACGGAGCACGGGAGCGCTCGTTGCTGCCACGAGCCGATTGAGTTCGTCGTCGTATCCATCTTCGGGGGGTCCGAGGAGCCACAGCGTCGCGCCGCATGCTTCGGCGAGGGTGAGTGCGCCGGCGACATTCTTGCGGGGAATCGCTCGGGTCGGCAGGACGAAAAGCCGCTCGTTCGTAATGCCCAGTGCCTGACGCGTTCGATGCCGATCACCGAGAGGCGGGTCGCAGTCGAAGTGGTTGTAGATGAGGTCGGCAGCAATGCCTCGTTCGGCGAGGTCACGTTGGGAGAGTTCGTTGATGACGACGTGCGCCCACGCGTTGTCGTGACTCGGTCCGTCGAGGTGAGCGAGGTGTGGTCGCTGCCAGGGGAGGTCGTGGTGGTGAAACAGCGTGGGCTTCCCCCGCCGGATGTGATGCAGGACGTCGCGGGCCGCGGGGTTGAGCGGGAGCGAGCCCATATTTTCGACGATAACCAGATCGGCCCCAGCTACTGCGTGCTCGACTGCGGCAGCCTCGGGAGCCTCCATGGCCGAAATGGCCAAACCGGGGATGATGACCTCGGCTGAACCCTCGCCGGCAACACCGTAGACCCGATGCCCCAGTAGTTCGAGGGCGGCTCGCCATTTTTCGACCTCAATGGCAACCCCGTCGGTCCCGCCGAGTCGAAAACTTACGAAGGCAATGGTGGCCACTACGCCACCCTAGGGCAGGCGTATTTTCAGTGCTCCGTAGTAGGATTGGACCTACACGGGAGCATGTGTTGCCTGTTGCATGGAGGAACCTCGTGGCCAAGCGCGCCCTGATTACTGGTATTACGGGGCAAGACGGGTCCTACCTCGCCGAACTCCTGCTGGAGCAGGGCTATGAGGTCTACGGCATCGTTCGCCGCTCCTCGAGCGAGAACTTTTCTCGCATTGGGCACATCCAAGACCGACTGACACTGCTGTCCGGCGACTTGATGGACGAGGTCTCATTGATCAACGTGCTGCGCGAGTGCAAGCCCCATGAGGTCTACAACCTGGCGGCCCAGTCCTTTGTTCAGACGTCGTGGCTACAGCCCGTGCTCACGGGGGAGACAACGGCCCTTGGCGTCACCCGGATGCTCGACGCGATTCGCACCGTCGATCCCGAGATTCGCTTCTACCAAGCGTCCTCGTCAGAAATGTTTGGCCGCGTGAAGGCCGTGCCGCAGAACGAAGAGACCGACTTCTATCCTCGCTCTCCCTACGGTGTCGCCAAGGTCTACGGCCACTGGATCACCGTGAACTACCGCGAGAGCTACCAACTGCACGCCTCGAGTGGCATTTTGTTCAACCACGAATCACCCCGCCGCGGTCTGGAGTTCGTGACGCGCAAGGTGACCAACGGCGTGGCCCGCATCAAGCACGGCATTGATACCGAACTACGCCTCGGCAACCTCGACGCCAAGCGCGACTGGGGATTCGCTGGCGACTACGTGCGCGCTATGTGGCTGATGCTGCAGCGTGACGTGCCCGAAGACTACGTCATCGCCACCGGCGAAACGCACTCGGTGCGCGAACTCTGCGAAGTGGCGTTCGCCGCCGCGGGGCTGGACTGGACGGACTACGTCGTGACCGATCCCAAGTTCCTGCGCCCGGCCGAAGTTGACCTGCTGGTGGGAGACGCCACTAAGGCGCGCACTGAGCTGGGGTGGACCTGCGACGTCGACTTCTATCGCCTCATTGAGATGATGGTGGCCGCCGACCTGGCCACGTACGACAAATAACCGTGTCAACCAACGTCGTTACCCTGTCGAACGCCGTTGTCATGCACAACGACTTCGCGCTGTTAAGCGGCGTTGACCTCACGGTCGAAATGGGATCGTTGGTCGTTCTGACGGGCGCCAATGGTGCCGGTAAGACGAGTCTGTTGCGCCTCCTCGGTGGGCTGGTCGGCTTGAGTGACGGGGAGGGCGTTGTCGCGGGTGTCTCGTTGCGCAGCGGTGACCGCAGTGAACTCCGTCGACGCGTGGGCTGGCTGGGCCATGAAGGGTCGTTTTATCGCGACTTGAGTGTGCTCGAGAACTTGACCTTCGCGGCACGGGCCTTGCGGCGTCCGGTCGGCGACATCGCCCCCGCGCTTGAGCGCGTTGGCTTGGCGACGCGCAGTGCCACGTTGGCCAAAGACTTGAGTGCCGGTCAACGTCGACGTCTGGGATTGGCGTGGCTGTTGGTGCGCCGACCTGAGCTCTGGTTGCTCGATGAACCCTACGCGTCACTCGATGACGAAGGTCGAGACTTCCTCGACGGTGTGCTCCACGATGTGGTTGCGGCGGGAGCCAGTGTTGTCGTAAGTGCGCACGACCCTCTGCGCTCAGCGTCGCTCACCCCCACGACCTACCGCATTTCGGGTGGACGAATTGTGGGTCACGCATGATGCGCACGGCGTGGCTCGTCGCCACCAAAGACTTGCGCGTCGAGGCCCGTAGCCGGGTGTTGTTGTGGCAGGTCGTTCCCTTTGGCGTATTGGCGCTCGTGCTCAGTGGTCTCGCTCTGGGTCCGGCTGCTGCCGGGAAGTCGTCGGCCGCACCGGGGCTGTTCTACTTGGTCACACTGTTCGTGGCGCTCTTGATGATTTCGCGCTCGGCCGGTATTGAGCACACCCCGGGGACCCGTGAATCGATTGCGACGCTGGGGCTCGATCCCGCGGGCGTCTTTTTGGGTAAAACGCTGGCGCTCACGCTGGAGCTCTGGGCTACCGGTCTGGTGCTTCTGGGTGGCTCAGTCCTATTGCTCCACACGTCGCTCGTGGGCACGCTCCACGCCCTGCCGAGCGTGCTCGTCACGCTTGGCGCGATGGGGGCAGCCGGTACGATGTATGGCGCACTGACCGCAGGTGTCGATGGGCCAGCAACGCTGCTCCCCGTCGTTACCCTGCCGGCCTTTGCCCCACTGCTGGTGGCGGGTGAGCGCTCCTTTAGCGCCGCCCTTCACGGGGGAGCGCTGTGGGAGTGGTGGCTCATTGTCACGGTGGCCCTGGTCGGCTATCTGGCGGTGGGAGTTCTGCTGTACGGCGTTCTAGAGGAGTCTTGATGAAGTTCACCCAGCGCTATCTCGGCGTGGCGACGATAGTCACATTGGTCGCGACGATCGTTCTGGGCCTGTGGGTCACCCCACCGGCGACGCAAGCTCAAGGTGGCGATCTCGCTCGCCTCTTGTACATTCACCCCGCGATCGCCTGGGTCGCTCTCTACGTTTCTTTCGGTACCACCACGGTCGCTTCGGCGCTCTACCTGTGGCGCCGCACCCGCTCGATGGTCATGGACCGCATCGCCTACTGCGCCATGGAAGTCAGCGTGGTCTACATCATCTTGACGCTCATTACGGGCTCCATCTGGGGCCGCCCCACCTGGGGTGTGTGGTGGGCCTGGGACGCGCGACTGACCTCGACGGCCATTTTGCTCGTCTTGGCCTTGGGCTATCTCGCACTGCGCCGCGCCAACGATGATCCCGAGATTCGCGCACGCCGCAGCGCCGTCTTCGGTATCTTGATTGCTCTCAACGTGCCCGTGATTCACTATTCCGTCTTGTGGTGGAAGACATTGCACCAAGGGCCGACGCTGCTCACACCGGGCCAGATTGCCGTGCACGGTTCCATGTTGTGGACGATGCTGCTGAGCTTCTTTGCCTTCACCTTCCAATTCTTCTGGCTGCTGCGCGCGCGCTATCGCGTCGAGGAGCAGGCCACGCAGGCCCGCGGGATAGAACAAGCCGACGCCATCGCTGCTCGTCAGCGTGAAGGGGCATAAATGAACTACGTCATTGCTGGATACGCCTTCACATTCGGCGGCACCGCGCTGTACGCCGCCGTGATCTGGTGGCAGGGTCGCCGTGGCCGACACTAACGAGGCGACACTTTCGCCCGTGGCACCACCGCCGACGGCGGGCCGGAGCCGACGGCGCTCCATAGGCGTTCTGGTCGTTCTCGCTCTCGCGGTGGGTGCACTGTTGAGCCAGGGCCTACTGCACTCGTTGAACTACTTCGTGACGGTTGACGAAGCCCTCGCCCAAAAGCATTCGCTGGGTACCCAGACCTTGCGACTCGAAGGCGTGGTCGCACCGGGCACCATCGTACGTACCGCTACCGGCACGTCCTTCGTGATGACGGGGTCGGGATCGCACCGCGTCGCCGTCAGCGTGAACGGCACGCCGCCGCAGCTCTTTCAGGCCAATATTCCGGTCGTCGTGGTGGGGCGCTTTGCGTCGGTCAGCTCGCTGCACTACGTCGGAAATCAGATCATGGTGAAGCACTCCTCAACGTACATTGCCGCTCACCCGCAGCGGGTCAAGGCACCGAACGGGACGACGCGATGACGCTGGTGTGGCTCGGACGCATCAGTATCTACCTCGCATGTTTCGCGGCGTTGGGTGGTATCGGCGCCCAAGTGCTGACGCTGCGACGCGGCACCCCCTCGCGAGCGCTGCTGTGGTCGGTCGTGTCACTCGTGGGTGTCGCGAGCGCCTTTGTCGTGATGGAGTTCGCCTTCGTCACCCACAACTTCTCGTTGGCTTACGTGGCTGAGAACAACGCCACCTTCACCCCGTTGCTGTATTCCTTGACGGGCGTCTGGTCGGCTCTTGAGGGGTCGATCCTGTTGTGGTCCCTCGTGCTGGGTGGTCTGTTGAGCGCAGTGGTGGTTCGCTATCGTCGCGAGGCCAGCGACCCCGTCGTGGTCTGGGCCACCCTTGTGATGTTCGTGGTGGCCGCATTCTTCTTGTTGGTCATGGCGGGGCCGGCCGACCCCTTTGTCCACAATCCGGCGCACGTGCTCCAAGGCCAAGGGCCCAACGCCCTCTTGCAAGACAACATCTTGGTGGCAATTCACCCGCCGCTGCTCTACACCGGGTTCGTCGGCTTTACCGTTCCCTTTGCTTTCGCGATCGCGATGTTGGCCACCGGCCGGGTGCACGAGCGTTGGCCGCTCGAGCAGCGGCACTGGACGGTCTTGGCGTGGGGCGCGCTCAGCGTCGGCATCGTGCTGGGCTCGTGGTGGAGCTACCAGGTCTTGGGCTGGGGTGGCTTTTGGGGCTGGGACCCCGTTGAGAACGCCGCACTCCTGCCGTGGCTGACGGCCACGGCCTACATCCACTCCGTTGTGGTGCAAGACCGCCGCGGCCTCTTTCGCGTCTGGAACCTGTCACTCGCGGTCGCCACCTTCGCCTTAACGATTCTGGGCACGTTCTTCACGCGCTCGGGCGTGCTGCAGAGTGTGCACGCCTTCGCCTCGAGCACGCTGGGTCCGGTGCTGATCAGTTTCTTCTTCGTGACCGTAGGTTTGGGCGTTGCGCTCATCGCATGGCGCGGTGACGCTCTGCGCACTGCGACCGGTGTCGAGCACCCCCTCTCTCGCGAAGGCCTGTTCGTCGCCAACAACATCGTCTTCGTCGGCTTCGCCATTGTGGTGCTCCTCGGCACCGTTTTCCCGCTGCTCTACCAAGCCATTAATGGCGTCCAGGTCACGGTGGGCACGCCGTATTTCGCCGCTATCGCGGGCCCCGCAGGTATCTTCCTGCTCGCCTTGATGGCGGTGGCGCCCGTGGTGCCGTGGCGCAGCGTGTCGGGTGCCACGACGTGGTCGCGGATACGCACCACCGCCTGGGTATCGCTCGCCACGACCGTGGTCCTGCTGCTCGCAGGTGTGCACCACTGGCCGGTCTTGGTGGCTGTTTTCTTAGCGGTGGCCGCAGCCGGTGCCGCCACCCGCACGCTCGTCGGCGTGGTGCAGGCCGCCCGCCAGCGCGGCGATCTCTGGAGCGCCTGGCGCGCCCCCTCCACTGCCGGCATGGTGGTGCACCTTGGCGTTGTGCTGCTCGCCATCGGCATCGTGGTCTCTACCTCCTACACCTCGCGTAGTGAGGTCACCCTCGCGTCGGGGCAGCGCACCGTGGTGGGCGGCCAGACGATTGGCTTCGGCGGCTTCGCGCAGGTCTCCAATGCGTTGGAGCACCAGACGCAGCTCGTGGTGACGGTCGGTGGTCGGACGATTCGTCCCGCCATCACTACCTTTAACGGTCGATCGAGTCAGTCGGTGGGCACCCCCGCCATCGACTCGAATCTCCTACGCGACGTTTACGTGACCTTTGACGCCATCGGACAAAACAGCAGCGTCTCCGGTGCCCAAGTGCAGACCGGAGTGGCGGCCGGCTCGGTGGTGTTGGGCGTGACCGTCGAACCACTCCTTGCGTGGCTCTGGATCGGGGGCCTCTTCATTGGCTTCGGCTCGGCGTTGTCGATGGGCCGGCGCCGTCACCGTGACGAGGTGGGGCAATGAAGCGATCCATCGCACTCGGCGCACTCGCAACCTTGCTCGTAGTGGGGGCGCTGTCGTGGTTCTTGCTGACGCGCCAGCCCATTTCGGCGAGCTCGGTGCAGAGTCCGCTGTTGGGAAAAGTAGCTCCGGCCGTGAGCGGCGCCGAGCTCGGTGGGGGAACCTTCTCACTTGCGGCACACCGAGGCGACGTGGTCGTGGTGAATTTCTGGTCGTCGTGGTGTGAGCCGTGCAAACAAGAAGCGCCGAACTTGAGTACCTTTGCCTGGCAGCAGCGAGCGCACAAGGTGTTCGTGATCGGTGTGGTCTTCAACGACACCGTGGCGTCGGCAGAGACCTTCGCCCGCTACTACGGCTCGCTCTACCCGTCCGTTATTGATGCGCAGGGTGCAATTGCGTTTCACTATGGCGTGACCTCGCCACCCACCACGTTTGTTATCAACGCCAAGGGCATTGTGGCCGCGACGCTGGTCGGCCCCACGACCGTGGCGCAGTTGACTCAGGTCGTGAATCGGGTGGCCCAGTGAACATCCTTGCCTCATTTCGCCTCTGGCTCTGCGCCGTCGTGCTGGTGGCCGTGGCCGCCGTGGTCGTGACCCCGTCGGGGTCGACCTGGCAGAGCCGTGTGGCCCACCTGGAGTCGTTGGTGCGCTGCCCCTCGTGCACCGACCTATCGGTGGCGCAAAGCACGCAGAGCTCCTCGCTGGCGGTGCGCGCTCAGATTACGTCCATGGTGAAGGCCGGTCAGAGCGACACAGCCATCTTGACCACTATTGAACGCTCCTACGGTGCCAACATTTTGTTGAGCCCGAGCACGGGTGGCCTCGGTGTGCTGTTGTGGGCGGGACCTCTCGCGGTGGTGGTCGGTGCGACCGCCATAGGACTGCGACTCCGGAAGCGGCGATGAACGCCGCACAACTCCGCGACGAAATCGCTCTGCGCGAGGCCTCCCTCGCCGATGCCGCTCGTGAATTGGCCGCTGGCGAACTTGACCAGGCCTCCTTTGATGTGATCGTTGCTCGCGAACGCGCGGCGTTGGACAAAGCCCGCGCCGCCCTGCTTGACGCACCGGTCGACGCCGCACCGGTTGTCACGCGCGCACCTCGTCGTCGCAAGACCAGCCGCTTGGTCGTGGGGATGGTGTGTATCGCGCTGGCCGCTACCGGCTTTACCGTGCTGCACCTCTCACTGCGCCAGGCGGGCAACTCGGTGACCGGTGGTGTGCAGGTCAATCAGAGTCAGCTCGTGAGCCAACTCCTCATCGAGGGGCAGGCCGACGCCGCCGCCAACAACAACGTGGCCGCCCTCGCGGCCTATCAACACGTGTTGCGCTTGGCCCCCCACAACATCACGGCGCTCACCGAAGCGGGATGGCTGGAGTTCTCGGCCGGTTCGGCCAGTGGGAACGTGGCGGTCGTCACGCTCGCCGAAGCAAACTTGCGTGAGGCCGTTCGACTGGCCCCATCACAGGCCGCCCCGCACTTGTATTACGCCCTCGTGGCCTACGTGACACCCAACAATATGGCGACCGCCCGCAAGCAGTTTCAACTTTTCGTGGCGGCCCATCCCAGCGCCGTGCAGCTCGCGGTGGCGACGCCCTATCTACGCCGACTGCACCTGAAGTTCTAGATCGCGACGACGTGCGAGAGTGCGGCGCCAAGAATGGCGGCGCCCACGAGTGGCCACACCGTCGACCCCTTCTTCCACAAGAGCCAGCCCACGGCCGCGACCGCAACCGGAATCTGCCAGAGGTGGCCCAAGAGTGAGGCCAGCGGAATCGTCGACCCGCCAATAGCGCCAATGACGCAGGGGCCGGCACCGCCGAGAAATGCCGTGACCGTTTTGTTGGTGCGCAGTCGTTCAAACGAGGAGGCACCGGCAAGAATAAAGAGGAACGAGGGGCCAAAGGCCACCACGGTGGCCAGCGCCGCACCACTCAGGCCGTGGGCCGCGAAGCCAACGGCGGCGGTCGTTAAGACCACCGGACCCGGCGTGACCTGGCCGAGGGCTACGGCGTTCAAAAACTGCGCACCGGTCATCCAGTGATAGACCGACACCACGTCACGCTGCATCAAGGGGATGATGACGAAACCGCCACCGTAGGAGAGGGCGCCGACTTTGAACGCCACCCAGGCCAACGCGCCGAGCGACCCCGTCCAGGCCGCGTGAAAGGTCCCGGTGATCAGCGCCATGCGCGAGGAGCCACCGAGACGGCGCGACAAGATTTCTATGATGCCGGCCGCCACGAGGGCGAGCACAACGAATGCGGGCGACAAAATTGACGTGAGAATGCCGATGAGGCCGTAGGCGGCCCAGCGAAACCGCCGGGCCTGGTCGGTACGAACTGCCTTGTAGCTCGCGGGCACCATTGACCATGCGGTCGTCAAGGCGATGGCCGGTACCACCGCGCCGGCACCGAGGGCCGCACCGAGCAGCACGGCACCGGGGTGGTGGGCGAAGAAGAGCCAGGACAAGGCAACGATCATCACGAAGCCGGGAAGAATGAAGCTCGCGCCACCCAGCACGGCACCGAGTGGGCCACCCATGCGCCAGGCGGTGTAGATCGCCAGTTGGGTCGACGCTGGCCCGGGCAGAAGTCCCGTGGTGGCGACGGCGTGTTCGAACTCTTCCGCTTCGAGCCAGTGATTCTCCGTCACGCACAGGGTGCGCAACATGGCGATGTGCGCGGGTGGGCCGCCGAAGCCGAGCGCACCAAGGCGCAGCCATGCACCAATAAGGCGGGGGAGGGGGAGTCGGGAAGTAGTCATTTCAGCCTTACGCAATAACGCGACAGTCGGCGTCACCCCGAGCACGAGAAGTCAGCGTGATCTGGGTGCTGTGCGCCCCCATGCCATCGAGCATTCCTGCGATGAGGCCGCGGTCCACCGCGCACAACACGGGGTGGGTCTGCGCGGCGGTACCAAAGGGGCAGTTGTCTGACACAACGGACGGTTCATGTCCGGCGTCTTCGAAGCGGGCCGCGAAACCGTGGGCGGTGAGAACGCTCGCAATCGAGGTCATGGCGGCCTTGATGGTGGGTTCGGTCTCGGTCAGTTGACTGGTGCGGGCGATGTCACGTCCGTACTCCATGCCCACGTCGTGGGCGAGCGACTCGGCCGCTTGTGGCCCCAGTCGTTCGAGCGCCATTTCGAGCAACGCCACCAAAAGTGCGTCGCGTCGAATCGAGCCCTCCATGACCACCTCGGTGTCGCATACGCGATACCCCTTGGCGGGTCGACCGACCGTGGCCTTGGAGATGTTCTCGTAGGTGACGTAGCCACCTTCAGTGAGCTTCTCCAAGTGGTGACGCACCACGTTGGGGTGCACGTGGCAGTGAGCGGCGAGTTCGGTGGCCGTGGCGCCGGGGTGTTCGCGCAAGTGCAGGTAGATCTTTCGGCGGGTGTTGTCACCGAAGGAGTGGGCCAAACTCGTTACCGTCGCGGTAAAGAGTGCTGGGTCGAGTTCGCGCTCCGCCGGGGTCTGTGCCACGAACAGCATTCTAGGGTGCGCCTGCTTCGAAACGGGGCGTGAGGAAAGGAAAGCCGGTAGCCTTTGCTCGTTTCCTCCACAGAATTGAGCCCCATGTCCGTTGCGACCACCGTCACCGAAATTGTCGAGCCGCTGTTGCGTCGCTCGCTGGGCGAACTCGGGATGGTGGAAGGAAACGCCGAGGCCGTGACCCTGGTCCTGCCAGTGCTGGCGTGGCCCACGCAGTCTGATCTCGAGTCGGCGATCGCGGCAGCTGTGCCAACGGCAACGCTGACGGTGCGAGGGATGACGGACGCGGAACTGACCGCGCTGCGCAACCAGCTCCGAGGCGCCATGACCGGTACCGATGGTGTGCCGACGTTCCTCGAGCGCAACAGCACTACGCGCGTGCTCGGCATCTCTTCAGGTAAGGGTGGCGTGGGGAAGTCCTCGGTCACCGTGAACGTGGCGATTGCCTTGGCGCAGAGCGGTGCGACGGTGGCAATTTTGGATGCCGACGTCTACGGCTTTTCAATCCCGAAGATGATGGGTGGCGCGGGGGAACCGGTCGTGCTCGGCGACGTCGTTATCCCGACCGTGCGACACGGCGTGCGGACGGTGTCGATGGGGTACTTCGTTGACGACGACCAGCCCGTGTTGTGGCGTGGCCCCATGTTGCACAAGGCCGTGAGTCAACTCATTACCGAGACCTGGTGGGACGCCCCTGACTTCTTGTTGATTGACATGCCGCCGGGGACGGGTGACGTGGCACTGACATTGTCGGAGATTCTGCCGCGCATTGAAATCTTTGTGGTGACGACGCCGCAGCCGGCCGCCCAGCGCGTGGCCCAGCGATCGGCACTGGCGGCGCGCACCCTGCAGTTGTCGGTGCGCGGCGTGATTGAAAACATGAGTTGGTTCATCGCCGACGACGGCACGCGCTATGAGCTCTTCGGTGCGGGTGGCGGCGACCAGCTAGCAAGTGACTTAAAGGTTGCTCTTCTGGCCCAGATTCCGCTCGAACCGGCGCTGCGCGCCGGTGGTGACAATGGGGCTCCACTCATGGTCTCGGACCCACAGAGCCCAGCCGGGCAGGCCTTTACCGCCCTGGCCGAGCGCATCAAGACCCAGGGTCCCGCGCGGCGCTACGCCCCGGGACTCACCGTTCGCTAGCGGTCGATACCGTTCGGCAACTGGTCAATGGGCCAGTCGAGCAACGTGACGGCACTACGACAGGCGAAGCGGTCCGTCATGCCCGCCACGTACTCAACCGCTGCACTTAACGTGCTGGCGCTGTTGGACATGTCTTCGACATAGAGACCCTCGCCGGGAAGCAGCGTCGGGTGGGCGGCGTAGTGCTCGACCAGACCTCGCAGCATGCCCACCACTCGTTGGGCCTGCACACGGGAAGGTTCACGCATGTAGATCGCGGCGTAGTTGAAGGCGCGGAAGGTAGCGAGTGCCTCGGCCGTGCGTGGGTCCATGCCGATTTGGCCGGTTTCTTGAATCGTGGCGATCATCGCCTGGATAAAGGTGCCGAGTTGGCGCCCGCGAGTCGTGCCACAGCGGTCGCGCACCAGCGCGGGGAGATCCTCGACGCGCACAATGCCAGCCGACACGGCGTCTTCAAAGTCGTGGCAGACGTAGGCAATGCGGTCAGCCCAACTCACTACTTCACCTTCGGGGGTGCTCGGTGCGGGGCGTGACCACGAGTGATTACGAATACCGTCGAGCGTTTCCACGCAGAGGTTCAGGCGGATGAGCGACACGTTGGCGCCCCACGTGGCGTGATCGAATCCGCCATCGACGTAGGGGTCAAGTGCTTCTTCGCTCGCGTGACCACCGGGGCCGTGACCACAGTCGTGGCCGAGGGCGATGGCGTCGGTAAGGGCGGGGTTCAGGCCAACAGCGCGGGCCACACTGACGGCTACCTGGGCGACCTCGAGGGCATGGGTGAGGCGCGTGCGCATGTGGTCTTCGGGGAAGACGAAGACCTGGGTCTTGCCGCTCAGGCGGCGAAACGATGACGAATGAAGGATGCGGTCTCGGTCACGCTCGAAACACGTGCGAAAGGGGTCGGGTTCCTCTTCCACGATGCGATTGCCAGCCCCGTAGCTCGGCGTAGCGCCAGGCGCGAGGTGCGAGTCGAGGAGATCCTCGTGCGCTTCGCGAGGGACGAGTCCGTCGGTGGCGATTGGTGCGGCCTCAATTGCGGCGACGGAGTTTGCGTGAGCGCGGACGACATCATCGGCGACGAATCCCGCCATGGTGGCGGCCCACTGCCGGTTTCGTTCCGTGGCGTGTTCGATGTTCACGCTCTCCATCATGCCCGAAGGCCGTAACATGAGGGAGCGCACCAACGGAGGAGACCCGTGAACATTCGTATCGGTATTCAGCAGTCCATGAAGGAAATCGAGCTCGAGATGCCCGCCAGCCTCTCGGACGCCGACCTGCGCGCCCAGGTCACTGCCGCCCTCAAGGACGACGACGTCTTGTGGCTAACGGACAAGAAGGGCCGCACGTTGGGCGTTCCCGCCGCGCGCATCTCGTACGTTGAGATGGCGGCCACGAGCGAACGGGTTGTGGGCTTCGGCTCCTAGGCACCGACGTGCTTGACTACCACCTCCACCTGTGGCCGCATGAGGAGTCCTCGGTGGACTACCACCTTGAGCAGGTGGCGGCCTATTGCGAGGAGGCAGCCACGCAGGGGGTGAGCGAGATCGCTCTCACCGAACACGCATTTCGGTTCAGAGAAATTCGCGCCACTGTCGGCTCATTCTGGGAGCGATGGGGCTATGAGCCGACCAGTCAGTTGATGGCTGACTACTTCGACTTCCACGCGCGCAGTGCACTGGAGGACTACGTGACGCTGGCCCAGGCGGCCAAAGACGCCGGGCTTCCCGTCAAGATTGGCCTCGAGGTCGACTACTACGCCGATCAGATGGACGACGTGGGCGTTCTCCTCGCGCAGTATCCCTTTGACGTCCTCATCGGCTCGGTGCACTGGCTCAATACGTGGCAGTTCGACGTCCTTGACGACCCCGATCAGATGGCGCAGTGGCACACCCGTGACGTCGCAACGATTTGGAACGACTACGCCGACGCCTTCACGGGACTCGTCGCTTCCGGCGTCGTCGACGTTGTGGCCCACCCCGACGTCATCAAGGTTGCGGGGTTTGTGCCCGAATCAACGACCGACGTCTGGGAGCGCATGGCCGTTGCTGCGGCGGCCGGCAACGTCGCCGTGGAGTGTTCGTCGGCCGGATGGTTCAAGCCGGTAGGCGAGCAGTACCCAGCCGGTGGACTGCTCGATCGCTTCGTTGCCGCTGGTGTCGATTTCACGACGGCCAGTGACGCCCACCGACTGGAGCGAGTGGGTGCTCGAAGTGCCGACCTCGCCGCCCTGCTGGAGGCCCGTGGGGTCCACCAGCTCGCCAGCTTTGATGCGCGTCAAAAAACACTTGTCCCCCTGAGGAGTCTGTCGTGAGCACCCTGATCGAAATTGCCGAGTCGCATACCTCGCTCGACGAGCACCAGATTGACCACTTGCTGCGCCTGACGGCGTCGTGGTCATTGCTGGCCGACCTGTCCTTTTCGGACATGGTGTTGCTCACCCCGGATAAGAACGCTGACGACTCGTTCGTTGTCTTGAGTCAGATTCGGCCCAACAACCGCGCCACCATGATCGTGAACGACCTCATGGGCGCCCACGAGCCCATGACGCGATGGGCGCCGGTGCGTCTGGCCTTCGCCAGCGGCACGCGCGTGGTGGGAGAGGTCGATATCGCCGAGGTCGGCAACGTACCGGTGTGGTCTATTCCCGTGCGCTACGGGACCGACATCATTGCTGTCTTGGTGCGGATGCAGGGGCCCCTCCGCGGCCCCGCCTCGCTGTATGAACAGGCCTACCTGTCTATTTTCGAACGCCTGTGCACGATGGTGACCGAGGCGACGTTCCCCTTTCGAGAAGATGCAGTCGCCGGACCGGGCATGCCTCGAGTGGGCGACGGCATTATCTTGATTAACGACCTTGGTCAGATCGAGTTCGCGACGCCCAATGCGACCAACGCCCTGCACCGACTTGGTCTCTACGCCCAGTTTGACGGTCGCTCCTTCGCCGACTTGGGCCTTCCCATTCGCGTCATTGACCGCGCACTCGAGTTTGGTATTCCCACACTCGAGGAAGTCACGGGACCACACGACGTGGTAATTACTTTCCACTGCGTGCCCCTCTTTGAGCACAACGCCGTGACCGGCGTCCTGCTCTTGTTGCGCGACGTCTCAGACGTGCGCCAGCTGAATCGCATGGTGATGAACAAAGAGGCCGCGGTCCGCGAAGTCCACCACCGCGTGAAGAACAATCTTCAGACGATCTCCTCGCTCCTTCGCCTGCAGGGGCGCCGCACCGACCAAGCCGAGACGCGTATGGCCTTGCAGGAGGCGGAGCGACGAGTGCGTTCTATTGCCGTGGTGCACGAGGTGCTGTCGCGCGAACCCGGTGAAGAGGTGGCGTTCGACGACATCACGCGCTCCATCGTGGACCTGGTTGAGGACACCGTGTTGGCGCTGCACCCGGTCGAGATCGTGGTGAACGGCGACCTGGGGCTCTTACCGACCGACATTGCGACGCCGCTGGCCCTGGCCTTAACGGAGGTGTTGACCAATGCCGTCGAACACGCTTTCGTCGGCTTCGGCGGTCCCGACAACGATCACGTCGGCGTCGTGACGTTGAATCTCTCAATCGATACTGATATCGCGACTGCGGAAATCCGTGACAACGGCCGTGGGCTCAGCGAGGACTTTTCTCTTGACGTCCCCACGAGCTTGGGGCTGTCCATTGTGCGCGACTTAGTGCGTGCACAGTTGGCCGGAACGATGTCCATGGAAAATGTCCCGTACGCCGAAGGCGGGGGAACGCGCGTCGTTATTAGCGTCCCAACGACTCTGGAGCGTTAGAACTTAGTTCTGCGCGCGGCGGCGAGCAGCGAGCCACTGCTTACGCAGCTTGCGGCGCTCGTCTTCGGTGGTGCCACCCCACACGCCCGATTCCTGGTTGGTGGCCAGGGCGAACTCCAAGCAGGACTTCTGGGCGTCACAGTTTGAGCACACGCGCTTGGCCGATTCAATCTGGTCCGTGGCCATGCCGGTCGTCCCGACGGGGAAGAACAACTCTGGTTCCGTGTCGCGGCAGGCAGCGACGGAACGCCAGTCGGATTCGTCCCAGGCGTGAGTGCGGTTCCAGATGAGCGACATGTAATAACCCTTAAATATTGGCGAAAACGTGGGGCTTCCACTCGGAAAGTACCAAATGGGAGGAATCCAATTTTAGAGGGTGGGGTGTCGCTAATCAAGGGAAATTTTCGTTTTTGGAGCCAATCTGGGGCAAGCGCGTCGCGGCAGTGGCGCAACGGGTGGCCGTGTTTTCTTTAGGCTAGAGAGTCATGAGTACCGCATCCGCCACGACCGACCGTCGCTGGTGGGTACTTTCGACCCTGAGCATTATCCAGCTGATGGTGACCTTTGACGTCACCATCATGAACGTGGCCCTGCCCCAAGCCCAAGCCGCGCTGGGCTTCTCGGCGGGCAGCCGCCAGTGGCTCATCACCGCCTACGCCTTGGCCTTTGGATCGCTCCTGTTGCTCGGTGGCCGCTTGAGCCACCTGTGGGGGCGACGCACCTCGCTCGTCGTTGGGCTCATCGGCTTCGCACTGGCGTCGGGGGTTGGTGGCTACGCATCGAACTTCAGCCAGTTGGTGGTCGCTCGCGCCATCCAGGGCCTGTTCGCCGCACTGCTGGCCCCGGCGGCCCTGGCCACGTTGACGACGACGTTTCAGGACTCCCAGGCGCGTTCACGCGCCTTCTCCTTCTACGGCACCGTGACCGCATCGGGAGCGGCGGCCGGCCTGATTCTCGGCGGCCTCCTCACCCAGTCCTGGTCGTGGCGGTCGTGCCTCGAAGTCAATGTGGTGCTTTCCCTGGTGGCCCTCGTGGGCGTCGTGGCCAGTGTGGGCCACGATCAGGGCCAACGTGGGCGGGGATTTGATCCACTGGGCGTCCTCTTGTCGTCGGGGGCACTCTTTGGCGTTGTCTTTGGGTTTGCCAATGCGGTGAACTCGGGCTGGTCGGACCGCGCCACGTGGGTGTCATTGGTCGTTGGTTCACTCCTCGTGCTGGCCTTCCTTCGTTGGCAGATGCGGGCGCAAAATCCCGTGCTGCCCCTGTGGCTCCTCACCGGCCGCAACCGCGTAGGTTCGCTGGTGGCACTCTTCGTTACGGCCATTGGCATGTTCGCGCTGTCGCTTTTTCTCGCGTACTACCTCGAGAACGTGATCCACGAGAGTCCGGTGGCCACTGGTTTGATGTTCCTGCCGCTCATCGCCGCACTCATCACGTCAACGTCGTTGGCCAGCGCTCGCTTGCTCGACACCGTGGGGCCGCGCCCACTGGTTCCCGTGGGCATGTTGCTCGCCATGATGGGCATGATTCTCTTCACTCGCCTCGACCCCAGTCAGGGGTACTGGGGCAACGTGCTGCCGGGGCTGGTGCTGACCGGTCTCGGCCTCGGGCTCATTATCGCCCCCGCCGCCGCGACGGCGACTGCAGCCGCCCAAGGACCAGACGCCGGACCGGCCGCTGCGGTGGTGAGCACCACGCAACAAGTGGGTGGTTCGATTGGCACCGCCCTGTTGAACACGATTGCCGTGTCAGTCAATCGCCGCTACGTGAACTTTCACCCCACGGCACCCGCCGTTGTTGGCACACTCCACGGCTACGCCGTGGCCTTCTGGTGGGCTGCCGGGTTCTTCGCCCTGGGTGCACTCGTGACCTTCGTGCTGCTCGAAACCGGCTCGGTAGCGAGCGTCGAGGCCTAGATCAACGGCCAGGGGTAGGGCGGCCAGTCCGACTCTTCATCGGGAATCGGAAAGATGCCCTCAGCGAGCAACTGGTCGCAGCGGCCGCGCAGCGCGTCGAGTTCCTCACGGTCGAGGTAGTACCCCAGTGTGCCCAGGTCGCCCTTTCGCAACGCCGTGAGACGCGGTGCCCAGCGCTCGGGCAGTGGCTCGCCCGCAAAGTCCCAGAGAACGGTGCGCAGCTTGTCCTCAGCGTGAAAGGTCAGTCCGTTGTCGATGGCCCAACAGCGCATCTCGTCAAAGATGACGTGACCGGCTTTGCGGTCAGCGTTGTTCGCCACGGCGTCAAAGACCACGAGGTCTTCGAACCATTCGAGGAGATCGGGGTCCTCACGCAAGGTGAAGTAGTGATCCTCCGTGGCGCCGTCGACCCACCACTGCAACGAGCCGGCGCCAAAGGGAGCGTCGTCGCGAGCAATCGTTGTCGGGACCAAGTCAGTCCCGAGCAGGAGGTCGAGCTCGTAGGTGGCCACTTCGCGACGCCACAAGCCATCACCAAAGTCCCACAGTGGTCGTTCACCGGCTTCGGCCTTGTAACAGGCCAGGCCCTCCACGCCGTTGTGGCGAACCGTGACTAAGAGAGCCTGATTCGACGAGGCGACAATGCGTCCCTCGACGGTGATGTCGCCGTTGAGGAGAACCTCGCGCTGCTCCTCGCGCGTCAGCGCCATGGCTAGCGGATCGGGGGTCGGTGACCGTTAGTCCGGGGGCAGTCGTGCCCACGGGGGTCAAGAGGGCCAGCGCAGAGCGGGCAAGGCGCGCGACCGGCTTCAACGAGTCGCGTAATGGCAATCGCCAGTCCGCCGGCCCACTCCTTGGTGAGTGAGAGCACGCACACGTGCTCGTCGTCGATGTCTTCAAGGGTCAGCTCAATGACGTTGCGTTCTTCGTCGATGGCCATGGTGATCGAGCCCACGGCGAAGTCAACTTCGTACTCCGGCTCGAGACTGAAGTCGTCGGGCAGGTGCCCCGGGCGGCCAAGTGCTTCGAGGTACTGACTGATCCACGCCGACAGCTGCACCAGCTGCTGCTTTTCCATCTTCAAGATGATTAGTCGACGGTCCTGCCGGGCCTGGAGGAGGAAGAGTCGATTTCCTACCTCACCGCGGGTGCCGACCATGACTTTGTCGGGGGTGTCAAAGAGGTAGTTCATGAGGGAATGAGCTCCTTCAAACTGGCGGTGTTGTTCACACTGAGAACAATTGGGGTGCTGTCGCCCAAAAGCAACGCCGACACCGAACAGGTCGAAATCACCGTGCGCTGGAAGAGGTCGAGCGGGACGCCTTGGGCAAACGTGACGACAGCCTTGATGGGGTCGGCGTGCGAGACGCACACCACCGTTTCGCCGCGGTGGCGTTCAGCAATGTCGCTGAGGGTCTGCCACATGCGCTGCTGCATCGCTACGAAGGACTCTCCATTGGGAAACGTGAACGTGCTCGGGGCGTTCTGCACCGCCGACCACTCACGCTTTTTGCGCAACACGGCGAGATCTTGACCCGTCCAGTCACCGAAGTCACACTCGAGAAGTCCCTTCGTGGGTAGCGGCTTGAGGCCCAGCGTGGTGGCAATCGGCGCCGCCGTTTCGCGTGTGCGCTCAAGTGGTGAGACGTAGAGCGCGGTTGGCTTCTTGGCCAGTTCGCCTAGTCGAGTCGCGACAACGCGCGCCTGCTCATGCCCGGCATCGGAGAGGTGCAGCCCTGGCGCACGGCCCGGAAGCACCTTGCCGGTTGAGCCGGTGACGCCGTGGCGTACGAGCAGCAGTGTGGTGGCGGGAGGAGTCTTGGGCACGAAGGCAGGTTAGGAGATTTTGACGGGAATGCGTCGAGGGCCGGGTGCCGCAGTCTCGGGCCAGCGCTTGCGAGACAACTGGGCCAACTTGTGGAGCAGCGCGACCGCACCGGGGTCGTCGTCACCAGGACGGGTTTCGATGAGGCCGTGTTCCTTCAGAGCGCTCACGAGTGCGCGGCCCTGGTCGGTGCGCACAATCACCAGCGTCCAGTCGTTGAAGGCACCGATGCCACCAGCGGAAATGTCTGCATGCTCAGCGGCAAAGTCGGGGCAGTGGGTGCAGCCTTCACGTGTGAAGGGGTGGGCTTCCTTCAACGGAATTTCGTGGAAGGCTCCGTCGCGGGTCCAAATCTGGAAAACGCCCTTGATGTTCATCTTGATGATGTCGGCGCGCTGGATCCCGTACTGAGCGGCAAAGAGGTCCTCGAAGATGCGGTCGTCGAAGGTCTTGGAGCACAGCAGGCCCACCGTCAAACTCAACCGACGAGCAATCTTGCCGGCCTTGCGGCTCTGCATTGCACCAGGGGCCGAAGCCATGCAGCCCATGCCCACGACGGCGATACGCTCGGCGCCGCTCTCGACGGCCGCGGGGTAGGCGAGGAGGTTGGCACTGTAGGTGTAACGAGATTTCGCGGTGTCGAGCACGTCTTGACGCGTCCGCGCAACGCGGGGCTCGGCGCGCCACGTGGAGCCGTCACCCTCAAGGCCACTCACTAAAGCGGCGTCGATGAGGTCGTTTTCCAGTGCGTAGATCAACAGCGTGGAGATAAATCCGCCGTCTTGTCCGTTTTCGACCAGTGACTCGTCCACCGAACGGGCGAGCAGGACGTCGCCGATGCCGTAGACCTCATCGTCGGTGCGCTCACGGGCGAAGCGGTGCGTGTCGATCTCACCCTCCCAGTTGCGAAACCGTGGGCAGGCACGGGTGCACATGGTGCATCCCTTTTCGCCGTGTGTGCAGTCGCTGGTGCCACCATCGATGTCGAGGTGGAAGGGCTTGTAGGCACCGTTGTCGGCGTTGTAGTCGAGCACATCGTGGGGGCAGGCGATGACGCACCCCGCGCAGCCGGTGCATAAGCCACTCGTGACGACTTCGCTAAAGAGTTCTTTCCAGTGCGGTTTTTCTAGTGCCATTAACTAAGCCTACTAACGCCACTTGGGGCACGGTAACGTGCCCTCGTGCCAGAAATCTTGGAAGTCGAGTCGTATCGCGAGCTCTGTGACCGTGTCGTCGGCGCCACCATCGTCAAGGGGTGGGCCGACGCGTACGCGGCCAAAAAACTAACGTCCACGAGCCAATGGGCCCGGTCCGTTCGCGGTCTAACGATCACCGGTACCGGCCGTCGGGGCAAGCTGATGCTGATTGAAACGGACGGCGTTCCGTTGGGGATGCGCTTTGGCATGACGGGTGTGCTGCTGATCGATGACAGCGCCGGGATTGATGGACTCTTCTATGGTCCGCACACCTACCGGGAAGAGTGGATTCGCGCCGGCCTCACCTTTGGCGACGGCCGCAAACTGCTCCTGCACGACCCTCGACGACTGGCGCGTGTGGAGGTTGATCCCGACCTGAGCCAACTCGGTCCCGACGCCCTGTCACTCACGCGCGCTCAGTTCGATGAGGCGCTCTCGGTGGCCCGTGGTGAGGGGCCAGCGCTGAAGGCTCGTTTGCTCGACCAGTCGGCTATCGCTGGCGTGGGGAATTTGCTCGGTGATGAAGTCATGTTTCGCGCCGGCATCGACCCGCGGACGCCGGTGGGGTTGCTGTCAGCGTCGGCGAAGTCAGACCTCTTTAAGGCCTTTACCCAGACCATGCGCACCCTGAAAAAGCGTGGTGGGTCGCACCTAGGCGACCACATGGACGGCCGAACGCCGGGTGGCGTCTGCCCCCGAGACGGCGGCACCATGTTGAGCGCCACCATTGGCGGACGCACCACGTATTGGTGCTCGCTACACCAGCGCTAAGCAATCCCTCGAACGACCTCTGCGGTGGGGGAGAATACGAAGATGCAATCCTTTATCTCTCACTACGGCTACTGGGCTCTCTTTTTCGTCTCGGTCGCTACATCCGCCTGCATCCCGCTGCCATCGGAAGTTGCCTTTGGCTTTGCCGGTGCGCTGTGCAGCGCGACCTACGCCTCGTCGAACCACGTCGCGGCACTCAACTTTGGTGCCGTGCTGTTCTGGGGCACCGTCGGATCCTTAGTCGGATCAGTTATTACCTACGAAGTCGGTCGCTACGCCGGTCGCGCCATTGTGGACCGCTGGGGCAAGTGGTTGTTGCTGACGCACAAGGACCTCGACCACGCCGAAGCCTGGTTCTCAAAGTACGGCACCGTTTCGGTCTTCGTGGGACGCATCGTGCCCGTCATCCGCGCCGTTATTTCGTTGCCCGCGGGACTGGCCGAGATGAATCGCACGCGCTTTTGGGTGTTGTCAACAATCGGGGGCTTCCTCTGGGTGGCCGCGCTGGCCTACCTGGGTCGGGCCGCGGGGAACAACTGGGACCACGTCTCCAAGCAGGTGCACACCTTCCAGCTGCCGATTATTGCGTTGTGCGTGATTGCCGTCGTGGCATTTTTCGGACTGCGCATTCGCGCCGTTCGTCGCCAGCACTAAGTCGCTAGCCCAGCGCTTTGAGAACGCGGCCCGCGTGGCCATCCGTCTTCACGGCGTACCACGCGTGCTCGATGCGACCATCAGGTCCAACCACAAACGTCGAGCGGATAACGCCGATGATCGTCTTGCCGTAGTTGAGCTTCTCGCCGTAGGCGCCGTAAGCGGCCATGGTTGACTTCTCGGGATCGCTGAGCAAGTCGAAGTCCAACCCGTACTTCTCGCGAAAACGGCGGTGGGAGTCTTCGTCGTCGGGTGAGACACCAAAGACGCGAACGTCGGCCCCGGCAAACTCTTGCAGGGTGTCGTTGAACTGGCAGGCCTCACGCGTGCACCCCGGCGTGTCGTCGGCGGGGTAGAAGTACAACACGTAGCGGGTGCCACGAAGTGACGCTGAAGTGATGAGGTCACCGTCGTGGTTCGGAAGCGTAAACGCCGGAGCGAGGTCGCCGACAGAGAGCTTGGCCATGAGAATCCTTTCGTCACGGAAGTTTTACAACGCGCACCTAGACTAGGGGCGAAGCTCAAGAATGAGCTTGGGCCCACTTTCTTTTCGCCGGTTCCGGGTCCGACCAGAAATGACCCATGCCCGTGACGACTGACTCACCCTCAGCTATAGATCCCGCCGACTCCTACGACGCGAAAAAAACCTTCGCCGAACTCGGTGTTACCCCCGCCCTCGTGGACGCCCTCGCGGCCAAGGGCATTATCAATGCCTTCCCGATTCAGGCGATGACCATTCATGACGCACTCGCCGGTCGAGACGTTTGTGGCAAGGCCAAGACGGGCTCGGGCAAAACCCTGGGCTTCGGTTTGCCATTGCTGCAGCGCGTCGCCGCCGACACCGACTACGTCGCCCAACCCGGCCCCGCCCGCCCGCGTGGACTGGTCTTGTTGCCCACGCGCGAACTCGCCGTCCAGGTGCACGAAGTGCTCGAACCGTTGGGCAAGGCCCTGGGCCTGCACGTCAACGCCGTCTACGGTGGCGCCGACATCGAGCGCCAGGTGAAGTCGCTGCAGAAGGGCTGCGATGTCATCATCGCGACGCCCGGACGTCTCATTGACCTCGGTGACCGCGGTGAACTCAATGTCGAAGGATTGGACGTTCTCGTCCTCGACGAAGCCGACCGCATGGCCGACATGGGCTTCATGCCGCAGGTCGAGTGGGTACTTCGCCGCATCGCGGAGCGTCCGCACCAGACGCTGCTCTTCTCGGCGACCCTGGACGGTGCGATTGACCGTCTGGTCAAGCGCTACCTGACGGATCCCGTTTTCCACGAGGTCGCCAGTGACACCCAGACGGTGTCAAACATGGTGCACCACTTCTTGACGGTGCACCAGATGGACCGTGTGAAGGTGACGGCGACGATCTGCCGCTCCTTTGACAAGACCATCATTTTCTGCCGCACCAAGCGCGGCGCCGACCGTCTCGTCGAACAGCTGGAAAAAGAGGGCGTCAACGCCGCCGCTATTCACGGCGACCTTCGCCAGAGTCAGCGCGAGAAGGCCCTGGCCGACTTCGGCGCGGGCACCCTTGCTGTCCTCGTGGCCACCGACGTGGCCGCACGTGGTCTCCACATTGACGGCGTTGACTGCGTGATTCACTTCGACCCACCAGAAGACCACAAGGCTTACTTGCACCGCTCGGGCCGCACCGCGCGTGCTGGTTCGACGGGTGTCGTCGTGTCGCTGCTGCTCTGGAATCAGTCGATTGAGGCTGAGATCATCATGAAGCGCATCGCGCTGAAGCGACCAATCGTGGAAGTGTTCTCGAACAATCCACACTTGAAGGACCTCGCACACTGGGACCCCACGGAGGCATAGTCATGATTGAAGGCGCAACCCTTTTTTCACCCGACGAGACCATTACCCGCGCACTCTTCGTCGTAGCGCACCCTGACGACATTGACTTTGGTTCGGCGGGCACCGTCGCGGTCTTGACCCAGGCGGGCGTGCACGTGAGCTACTGCCTCGTCACCTCCGGCGACGCCGGCGGCGATGCGTCAACGCACACCAAGGCCGAACGTGGCGCAATTCGCGAATCCGAGCAGCGGGCGGCTGCCGCGGTGGTGGGCGTGCATGATCTTTACTTCCTCGGCTTCCCCGACGGCATGGTCGAGCCCACGCTCGAGGTTCGTCGCGCAATCACCAAAGTGATCCGCACCGTCAAGCCCGACCTGATCGTGACCCAGAACCCCGAGCGCAACTGGGAGCGCATCTTTGGTTCCCACCCCGACCACATGGCCGCCGGTGAAGCGGCAATGCGCGCGGTCTACCCCGACGCCCGCAATCCCCACTTCTACCCCGAACTCCTCGATGAGGGGTTCGAGCCACACACCGTGCCCCAGGTCTGGGTCTCGGGTGCGGGCCCCACATTGATCGTTGACATCACCGACGTCTTCGCCTTGAAGCTCGAGGCACTGCACTGCCACGAGAGCCAAGTGGGCGGCAACGAAAACCTGGACACGATGGTGCGCGAGTGGGCGCAGCGAAACGCGGAGGCCTGGGGCCTGCCGGAGGGCCGCCTGGTCGAGGGGTTCCGTCGGGTGGCGACGGCCTAAGGCCCGAGAGACGTAAAAAAGCCCCGGTGCGCGAACGCACCGGGGCTTTTTCGTTTATCAGTTCTGAGCCAACTGACGCAGAACGTAGTTGAGAACACCGCCATGACGGTAGTACTCGGCTTCCATCTGGGTGTCGATGCGCAGGCGCGCGTCGAACGTCACCGACTCACCGTTGGTCCGCGTCGCCGTGACCGAAACCTGGGGCACCGTCTGACCCTCGTTCAGCGGCGCCAGGCCGTGAATCGCGAAGGTCTCGGTGCCGTCGAGGTCGTAGGTCGCCGCCGACTCACCCGCGTTGAACTGCAGCGGCAAGACGCCCATGCCCACGAGGTTGGAACGGTGGATGCGCTCGTAGCTTTCGACGAGAACGGCCTTGACGCCCAGCAGGCGGGTGCCCTTCGCGGCCCAGTCACGACTCGAGCCCGAGCCGTACTCCTTGCCACCGATGATGACCAGTGGCACACCCTGCTCTTGGTACTCACGCGAGGCCTCGTAGATCGAGGTCTGGGTACCTTCGGGGAACTTGATAGTGATGCCACCTTCGGTGCCGGGGGCCACCTGGTTGCGCAGACGAATATTCGCGAACGTACCGCGGACCATGACTTCGTCGTTACCGCGACGTGCGCCGTAGCTGTTGAAGTCGTTCTGGGTGACGCCCCGAATGGTCAGGTACTGACCGGCGGGGACCGTGGCACGAATGTTGCCGGCGGGTGAGATGTGGTCCGTGGTCACGGAGTCGCCCAACTTGGCGAGGACGCGAGCGCCCTCGATGTCGACGACCTGACCGGGCTCCATGGTGAGTCCTTCGAAGTAGGGAGGCAGCTTGACGTAGGTCGAGTTGGGGTCCCAGCTGTAGGTCACCGCGTTGGTCGAGGGCACGTTCTGCCAGCGCTCGTCACCGGCGAAGGCCTCGGCGTAACGCGTCGCGAACATCTCTGGTGACAACGACGAACGCACGGCCTCGGCGACGGCGGCATCGCTCGGCCACAGATCGCGCAGGAAGACCGGTGCGCCGTTCTCGTCGACACCGAGTGGCTCCGTGGTCAGGTCGATGTCGATCGTGCCGGCCAGGGCGTAGGCGACGACGAGTGGTGGCGACGCCAAGTAGTTCTGCTTCACGTCGGGGTGGATACGACCCTCGAAATTGCGGTTACCCGAGAGCACCGAGACCACGGACAGGTCGTGCTCGTTGACGGCCTCGGAGACACCGTCGAGCAGTGGACCCGTGTTACCGATGCACGTGGTGCAGCCGTAGCCCGCGAGGTAGAAGCCGAGGTCGTCGAGGGCGTCCACGAGACCAGCACGCTCGAGGTAGTCCATGACGACACGTGAGCCCGGCGCCAGCGACGTCTTCACCCACGGCTTGGTCACCATGCCGCGTTCGACGGCGGCCTTGGCCACGAGGCCGGCCGCGATCAGCACTGAAGGGTTCGAGGTGTTGGTGCACGAGGTAATGGCCGCCACGGTCACGGCACCGTCACGCAGGGTTTCGGCGGCGTCGGTGCCCTCGACTTCCTTGGGGTCGCGACCCAGCGCGTTGCGGAACGCACCGCGAGCGCCGGACAGTGAGATGCGGTCCTGGGGACGCTTGGGTCCGGCCAGGCTGGGCTCCACGGTCGACAGGTCGAGCTCGACGTACTCCGAGTAGATGGGGTCGACGGCGTTCTCGTCGTGCCAGATGCCCTGCGCCTTGGCGTAGGCCTCGACCAACGCCAGCTGCTCGGGTGAGCGACCGGTGAAAGCGAGGTAGTCCACCGTGACTTGGTCGATTGGGAAGATTGCGCAGGTGGCGCCGTATTCCGGTGACATATTGCCGATGGTGGCACGGGTCTCGAGCGACAGGGCCGAGATGCCGGCGCCGTAGGCCTCAACGAACTTACCGACCACGCCGTGGCGGCGCAGGAGCTCGGTGATGGTCAACACGACGTCGGTGGCGGTGACGCCCTCACGAGGGGCACCCGTCAACTTGAGTCCGACGACTGGTGGAATCAACATTGAGGTGGGCTGACCGAGCATGCCGGCCTCGGCCTCGATACCGCCGACGCCCCAGCCCAGTACGCCGAGGCCGTTGACCATCGTGGTGTGCGAGTCGGTGCCGACGACGGTATCGAGGTAGGCCACACCCTCGTTCTCGAAGACGACGCGAGCGAGGTGCTCGAGGTTGACCTGGTGAATAATGCCCATCCCCGGTGGCACCACGCGGAACTGCTTGAGGCTGTTCTGGGCCCACTTGAGGAAGGTGTAGCGCTCGATGTTGCGCTCGTACTCAACAGCCACGTTCTCTTCGTAGGAGCGGGGCGTGCCGGTGTGCTCGAGGATGATGGAGTGGTCGATGACCAGTTCGACGGGGACCAAGGGGTTGATCTTCGAGGGGTCGCCACCCAGTGCGATGATGGCGTCACGCATGGCGGCCAGGTCGACCACCGCGGGCACACCCGTGAAGTCCTGCATCAACACGCGTGCGGGGGTGAAGGCGATTTCGCGAGCGTCTTCGCCCGCGGCCTCACCGTGACGGTCGGGGGTGTTGGCCCACGCCGCCAGAGCGGCGATGTCAGAGGCGTTGACCTTGATGCCATCTTCATTGCGCAGCAAGTTCTCGAGCAGCACCTTGATGGAGTAGGGGAGACGGGCGATTTCGTACTCGGCGAGGCCTGGTGCCGCCAATGAGAAATACTGCAGGTCGCGGCCGTTCACGCGCAGCGTGGCGAGCGCGTGGAATGAATTTGGGGAGGTGGTCATCCCTCTATTCTGCCCTAGTTTTTTCTCCCCTCGGCCACGTGTGTAAGGGATAGCCGTCATCACGTGGGAGACTGGGAGGGTGACGTCCACCTACGAGACCTTGCTGGCCCGACTCCGCCCCGCTTTTGACGCCCTGCGCCCTGGCGCTGACCCCGTGCTCCGTGCCTCAGACCGCAGTGATTACCAAGTAAATGGGGTCATGGCGGTGGCCAAGGAACTAGGCGAAAACCCTCGCGCCGTGGCCGAACGGTTGGTGGGCGAGCTCACCATCGACGATCTGGCCACGGTCGAAGTGGCCGGACCGGGATTTCTCAATCTGACCCTGGCGACATCATTTCTCTCGCACCAACTTCGCGCCTTGTTTGGTGACGAGTTCTTGGGCGTGTCGCAGGTCAGCGACCGCACTGCCGTCATCGACTACTCGGCGCCCAACGTCGCCAAGGAGATGCACGTCGGTCACTTGCGCTCCTCAATCATCGGTGACGCCCTCGCCCGGGTGTACCGGTTCAAGGGATTCAGCGTTATTGCCCGAAATCACGTTGGTGACTGGGGAACCCCCTTTGGCATGTTGATTGAGCACCTCGTTGATCTCGGTGAAGACGAAGCGATTGCCTCGTTAGGCATTGGCGACCTCGACACCTTCTACAAGGCCGCGCGCGCCAAGTTCGACGCGGACGACACCTTTAAGGAGCGCTCACGACTGCGCGTCGTGGCCCTGCAAGGTGGCGACGAGGAGACGCGCCGACTGTGGGGCATCCTGGTTGCTGAATCGGTGGCCTATTTCTCTGAGGTCTACGCCGCGCTGGATGTGACCCTGACTCCCGCCGATGTGGTGGGCGAGTCGTTCTACAACCCGATGCTGCCGGACGTCGTGAAGGACTTGGAAGCCCTGGGCCTCTTGGTGGAAAGCGACGGCGCGCTGTGCGTCTTTCCGGAAGGGTTCACGACGCGTGAGGGCGAACCGCTGCCAGTCATCGTCCAAAAGCGTGACGAGGGCTTCGGCTACGCCGCCACTGACTTAGCGGCCGTCCGCGACCGTATCGGCACCCTCGGTGGCACCGATCTGCTCTACGTGGTGGGCGCCCCGCAGGCCCAGCACTTCGACATGGTGTGGGCCGTGGCTCGCGCGGCGGGATGGATTCCTGATCACGTCCGCATCGAACACATCGCCTTTGGGTCGGTGTTGGGTCCCGACCGCAAGGTCTTCAAGACTCGCAGCGGTGAGACGGTCAAGCTCATCAGTTTGATGGATGAGGCTACCGAGCGCGCCGAAGTGGCGCTCATGGCCCGCAACGCCGACATGGACCCCACCGAACGCCGCAGCCTCGCGACCGCTATCGGTCGTGCCGCCATTAAGTACGCCGACCTTTCCTCCGACCGACAGCGCGACTACGTATTCGACCTTGATCGCATGGTGGCCTTCGAAGGTGACACGGGCCCGTACCTGCAGTACGCGCACGCGCGCCTGCAGTCCATTTTCCGTCGAGCTGGCGACGTTTCCGGTCTGGAGTCAGTCGACTTCGCACTCGCTGAATCAGCCGAGCGAACCTTGGCGCTCGGCATTTTGGGATTCCCCGAAGCCGTTGACGCTGTAGTCACCTCGTGCAAGCCCCATCAGCTGGCGGGCTACCTCTTTGACCTGGCGCAACGATTCACCTCGTTCTACGACGCCTGTCCGGTGCTCAGCGCAGAGGGCGACAGCCGCCAAGAGCGTTTGGCACTGTGCGCACTCACTGCTCGTACACTTCGCGTGGGACTCTCGTTGCTCGGCATCGACGCCCCGGATCAGATGTAGGGTGCGGCTGGCGTTCGGCTGTTCCCACGAACCAAAAGGAAATACGTATGTGCAAGAAAGTTCTCTGCGACACCTGCAACAAGCCCACCTGGGCCGGCTGTGGCCAGCACATTGAAGAGGCACTCGAGGGCGTTGCGCCCGCCGACCGTTGCCACTGCGGCGAGACGGCCGAGGCCGCACCGCTAGCCCGCAAGGGCTTCCTCGCTCGTTTGCTGGGCAAGTAAGGCCACTGCGGGACCCGAGCCCGCGGCAAATCAGGACTAAGGTGAAGGTGCCTCGCGGCAGCGAAGTTGGTGCGATTCCAACGCTGTCCCGCAACTGTAAGTAGGTCACCCTACGAAGCCAGGTCGCCTGTTGCGAGGAGAAGACGCAACAGCTCTCGCGGTAAGGGGCGGTCGCACGGTTCTGCCGTCGGCGCCACGCCGTGAAGGCGGAGGAGACCACCGTGACACCCAAGGACCGACCGAGCACAACGCCGGTGCGTGTTGTGGTGCGCTGATGTCGGTCTCGCTCGCTCGACCCTCACGACGGTTGACCACCGTCACCCTCGTCGGGATCATGTTGTTAATAGTCGCCATGTTCTGCGGTTTGGCTATTGGCCCGACGCCCATCTCACTGTCCAGCATCGTGAGTTCACTGCTCAGTCACTGCGGCATCGGGCACAATGCGCTGTCGCCCCTGGACCAAACCATCCTGTGGCAGATTCGTGCCCCTCGCATGGTGCTTGGCCTCTTGGTGGGGGCCATGCTGGCGGTGGCCGGTGGTACCTACCAGGGAGTCTTTCGTAATCCATTGGCCGACCCTTACCTGCTCGGTGTGGCGGCCGGGGCGGGCCTTGGTGCCACTATCGCGCTCGTCCACGATGGTGGTGTGGTGAATCCACCGGCGTGGACACCGCTCCTTGCCTTTATTGGCGCCATGACCGCGGTGGCACTGACCTGGGTCATTGGTGGTCGAGGCGCCTACGCCACACCAGCGACGTTGATCCTCGCGGGCGTCGCGGTTGCCGCACTGCTCACCAGCGCCCAAACGTTCTTACAACAACAGGCGTCGGCCCAATCCATCGCCCGCGTCTACATCTGGTTGCTGGGATCGCTCGCGACGTCGAGTTGGTCGTCGGTGTGGGGCGTGTTGCCGTACGTGGTGGTGTGTGCGGGCGTCTGCGTCGGCGCGGGTCGCGCCCTTGACGTGATGAGCGTTGGTGAAGATGAGGCACGGGCGCTCGGCCTCCCGGTTCGTCGGGTACGAGCGATTGTGATTCTGGCCTCCTCACTCGGCACCGCTGCAGTCGTGTCGGTCGTGGGACTTATCGGTTTTGTCGGCATCATCGTGCCCCACATCGTGCGCCTTGTGGTGGGCACGTCGTATCGACGGATTTTGCCGCTCTCGGTGTTGGTGGGTGCCAGTTTCGTAGTCTTCACCGACACCATTGCCCGGACGGTGCTGGCTCCGTCGGAGCTGCCGCTCGGCGTCGTCACCGCCATCATCGGTGCACCCGTCTTCGTGGTGATCTTGAGCCTTCGCCGAGGAGTAACCCAGTGAGTGTCATCGTCGAACACTTGGGCCTGCGGTTGGGTAAGAAAACGGTCATTGACGACGTCTCAATTGACGTGGCCTCGGGCACGTGGTGCACCATCGTGGGCCCCAACGGTGCTGGCAAGACATCGCTGCTAGCCGCCATTGCCGGACTGCGTCGCCCCCACATCGGTTCGGTGCAGATTGACGGCGTCGCCATTGAATCACTCAATGAACGCGCACGAGCGCAACGGGTCGCCTTCGTGCCGCAGTCACCGGTGGTCCCTGCCGGCATGAACGTCGCCGACTACATCATGCTGGGTCGACAATCCTCACACGGGCTCCTGCGTGCCCCGGCCACCTTCGACCGGCAGATTGTCGAAGGAGTTATCGAGCGTCTCGACCTGATCGACTTACGGACTCGTGACGTGGCCACCTTGTCCGGTGGCGAGCGTCAGCGCGTGGTGCTGGCCCGCGCACTGGCACAGGGAACGCGCACCATTCTTCTTGACGAACCAACCACTGGCCTCGACGTCCGCCACCAGATGGACATCCTGGAGCTGTTGCGCAAAGAAGTTGATGAGTGTGAGCTCACCGTCGTGGCGACGTTGCACGATCTGACTCAGGCGGGGCTGTTCGCCGATCACATGGTCCTCCTGCGCGACGGCCAGGTGCGCGCCGCTGGGGCACCCGCCGACGTCGTTCGTTCATCGGCGCTCAGCGAGAGTTATGGCACCACGCTGCACGTCGTGGAAGTTGATGGCCGCGACGTGGTCATCGCCGGTCGCCCTGTTGGTGCGGACAAGTAACGCGCCAGTAAGTAGTGATGTTCACTGATTGTTCACGTGGAGGGAACCCCGTGAATGTGAGGGCGAACTAGAATTGGCGTATTCAACGAAGGGAAGAACCGTGCGTCGTACGCGAATCGTAGCAACCATTGGACCGGCATCAGAGAGTAACGAGGTCCTGCTGGGACTGGTCGAGGCCGGCGTTGACGTGTTCCGCCTTTCGATGGCGCACGGCGACATTCCTTCCTGCATCGAGCGTCTGCGCCGTGTGCGCGCCATTGCGCCCAACACCGCCATCATGGTGGACATCCCTGGACCAAAGATCCGCGCCGGTTCCTTCGGTACCAGCCCGGTCGCTTTGGAAATCGGTCACGAAATTGAGCTCGTCGAAGCGTTCGGCGAGACCTCCACGGCCGACCGCATTGCGGTTGAGCGCGAAGGCGTCCTCGTTGCTTTGAAGGTCGGCGACCGTGTTCACATCGGTGACGGCGGCACGTCACTGGAAGTCGTTTCGGTTGGCGCCAAGGTGGCTGCTCGAGTCGTTGCCGGTGGCAACGTCATGGGGAAGCCTGGCTTGTCACTGCCCTCATCAATCCTCAACGACCAGTTGCCAACTGAGGACGACCGCGCCCGCATCGAAGCCCTGCGCGACGAGCAGTTTGAAATCCTCGCGGTGTCCTTCGTTCGCTCGGCATTTGACATGATTTCGGTTCGCACCGTCTTGTCGCGCCCCGACGTGATGATGATGGCGAAGATTGAGACCGGCGAAGGCATTGAGGCCCTCGACGAAATCGTGGCCGTGTCGGACTCGGTGATGGTTGCCCGTGGTGACCTCGGTGTGCGCATGCCAATCGAAGAAGTGCCTCACCTGCAGAAGCTGATCGTGCGCCACGGTGTGCGTGCGTCGCGCCCCGTTGTGGTTGCCACGCAGATGCTCGAGTCGATGACCCACGCACAGGTGCCAACCCGCGCCGAAGTGACCGACGTCGCGAACGCCGTTCTCGACGGTGCGAGTGCCGTCATGTTGTCGGGCGAGACGGCAATTGGTGACGACCCCGTCGGCACCGTTCGCACGATGGACCGCATTGTCCGTCGCGCCGAGCAGTCATTCAACAACCAGGCCTGGGGCGACGCACTCGACCTCAGCCAGGGCATTGGCGACAATAGCCACTCAACGCGCATCACGGCCGCCATCACCGGCGCTGCCTGGCGTGCGGCGATGGAGGAGAAGGTTGTGGCAATTGTGGCCTGCACCCGTTCGGGCTTTACTGCTCGTGCCATCGAGCGCTTCCGCCCGTCGATGCCTATCGTGGCGATCACCCCTGAAGAGTCAACGGCTCGTCAGCTTCTCGTGACCTGGGGTGTCGACAAGATTGTGCTGTCGAACGCCAATGACATCGACGACCTCTGTGACGTTGCGGTGAAGGAAATCGTCAAGGACGGCATCGGCAAGTCGGGCGACACCATCGTCGTCATGGCCGGTTCGTCCTCCGGTGGTGGTCAGATCACGGACACCGTTCGCATGGTGACCATTCCGTAGTGATTCGTGCAACAAGGGGCCCTCGCTTCGGCGGGGGCCCTTTTTTGTTTGAGTGGTGTGACCGCGCGAGCGCGTACGTGCTGGACTAACTTTGCTTTGAGTCACTGTGTCGGTACACCGCACTTTGGAAATAGTTTTTTTGGGGCGCGCGTGGAACATACCGAGAATGAACTCAAACGCGCCCGACGTGCGCTGACGATTGTCTTTCTCGCCAACGGCGCGCTTGCGGGTGCCTTCACCGCCCGCGTGGCTGACATTAAGCACCACCTGCAACTGACCGACGGCAGTTTTGGCACAGCCCTCCTGCTCTGCTCCATCGCCTCTTTTGCCTCGATGGCCCCCACCAGTCGCCTGGTGAGTCGCTGGGGCAGCGCCCCCAGCACCCTTCTTGGTGTCATCACCTACTGTGCGGTGTTCCCCGTCTTGGGACTGGTCTCGTCGGCCCACGCACTATGGGTGGCATTGATCTTGTTTGGCGTGGCGATGACGATTTTGGAAGTAGCGATGAACTCCCACGCCGTGGCCCTCGAGCACCTCTACGGGCGCCGCATTATGACGGTGATGCACGCCACGTGGTCCTTCGGTGGACTGGTGGCGGTGGGTATCGGCGGCGTGTTGTCGCAGGTGCACGTTTCGGTGTTTGCAAACTTTCTGGGAGCGTCGGCGATTGTGCTGGTCGCGGTCGGTGCGACCCGATCATGGCTGCTGCCGGCCGCTGTTGACCGCCGTGCCGTTGCCTCGAGCGCTGACAGAACGAAGCGCTCCTTGTCGTGGCGACACCTGCCCATCTTCTTCATCGCGCTGGGACTGCTGGGTCTGTGTGAGCAGATAGCTGAAGGCGCGGCCGGTACCTGGGGCGCCATTTTGTCGCGTGACAGCTACCACGCCAGTCCGCTGTTGTCGACCATGCCCTACGTGGTCTTCTCCGTCGTGATGGTGGTCTGCCGCTTGTTTGGGGACCGATTGGCCATGAAGTTCTCGACCCGAGCCATCCTGTCGGCCAGCGGTGTCATCATTGCCGTAGGACTGGGTATTGGCATGGCACTTAATTCCATCGCCGGCGTGCTCTTCGCGTGGGCCTTCCTCGGCGCCGGCAGTGCCAACGTGGTGCCACTGCTCTTCAGCGCGGCCGGTCGGGCCGCACGTACGAGGGCATCGTCGTCGATTAGTCCCGCGGGGGCACTGGCCCTGGTCACCGCCGTGGCCTACTCCGGAGGACTCATTGGCCCACCCAGTATTGGCTACCTCGCCGATGCGTCATCGCTGCGTCTCGCACTGTTGCTGCCCGCCGCTCTGGGGGCCGTCTTCGCCGTGGGTGTCTTCGCGGTACTGAGCCACGATGACGACGTGGCAGCGAGTCCCGAGGCGACTGCCGACTGAGTGGTCTCGAGTTAGTCCGCGAGGCGCGAGCGCAGATAGGCCACGGACTGATGAACAAGCGATGTCACATCGGGGTATCCCATGAAGATGTGGTTCGCTCCCGGCACCGTCACGAGTTCAACCTCGACACCGACGTTTGTGAGCGCTGCGGCAAAGTCCTGTGACTGCGAGACGGGCACCAAACTGTCGTCCTCACCGTGCATCAGCAGCATGGGGGCACCACGTGACGACACAAAGTTGATAGGGCTCGCTGCGGCGAGGAGATCAGGGCGTTCGTCGGCCAATGCGCCGATAAGCAGCTCTTCGGGGGTGCGGCCAAGTTCGTCAGCGTTGGGGTTCGGTGGACCCTGCAGCAGAGTCTCGAAGTCAACGGGTCCGTACCAGTCGACGCAGCAGGTCACCGCCGAGCTCACGCCGAGTGCGCCCGTCGTTCCTTCGTGTGCGGGGTCGTCCCCGGTGAGAGCGGCGAAGGCAACCAAGTGGCCGCCGGCCGACTCGCCCCAGAGTCCAATGCGATCACCGTTAATGCCGAGGTCTCTGGCGCAGTGGCGCAGGTAGCGAATTGCGGCTTTGACGTCGTGGAGTTGGCCTGGGAAGACGCATTCGCCACTTAAGCGGTAATCGATTGACGCGAAAGCGAGGCCGGCCTCGAGCACGGTGTCGCGGAGCTGATTAGGGGAAAGGGTCCCCGGCAGGGTGATGCGGTCACCATAAAAGAAGGCACCGCCGTGCACCCACAGCACAACACCCATTGGCTTCTCCGCTAGGGGAGTCCACACGTCCATGGTGAGTGGGCGATAGCCCTTGATCACGCTGTAGTGGAGTTCGCGGAAAAAGCGACTCGAGGGCGTGGTGAGGGGGACGGTAGGAGCAACAAAGGGGTCGGGTGGCCACTTACTCATGACGGAGGGTCCTCGTTTCTAGAAATGGGACGACGCTAGAACGGTACTCGTTGTGCGGTGCGCGCGGACGGTGTCCGTGCGTTATTGGTGCCCCCGGCAGGAATCGAACCTGCGCACATGGCTTCGGAGGCCAATGCTCTATCCCCTGAGCTACGGGAGCGACACACCGAGCCTACTACCGGCTCAAAATAACCGACAGAAGACTCGCGCGGTTACGGCGACTTGTCGACGTACTGGCGTTCACCAGGTGCGCACGGCCGTGGGTCCCAGGGCTGCAGGCCTTGGTTCGTCGGGGTCGTGGGTTCGAGTACGGGCGAGATTGACGTCGCCTGGGAAGTTGTAGAGGCCGGGGTCGTCGTGCTCGTGCTCGCGGTTGCGACCGGCACCGGCACCACGGAGGCGGCGTCACCGGTCTGCACCGTGACGAGCGCGCCAGGAGTCACCATGGCGGGGTCGTAGCCAAGAGTGACCGGGCCACCCAGGCGACGAGCAACCGTTTCAGCGGCCTGGAGACCTGGGTTTACCCAGTTACCACTGGCGGGAGGAGCGCCACCGCCGTACCAGACGATGGTTTCTGTGTAGTGACCCGTTGGGGTGCGCGAGCCGTCGCCGACCACGTCAAAGCCCTGCGCGCGCAGTCCCGCAGCAATGACGCCGGCCTGGCCCGAGGTGCCCGATCCATTTTCCACAGTGATGGGGAAGGAGGCGTGGGCGGGCAGTGGCTTATAAGTGAAGGTGTCCTGGTTGGCTGCGGCGCCAAAAATTGTCTGGAGTACTGACGAACCAGTGGGGTTAATCGGGAACTCGACATCGCCGTAGTAGTAGCCCTTGTACAAGTAGGTGCCGCCCACGACGCTGGCGACGGGGTAGGTCAACTGGTTGATGTTCCCGATGTTGACGTGGGCGAAGGTCTCCGCGAGGCCGACCATGTGCGATTCGGAGAAGTTCTGGTCGACGATCAGTGAACCAACGACTGAAGAGGCGAGACTCTGGTCAGTCACTGGATTCGAGAGACCATTGGCCGAAATCTTCGACGCAAGAACGCGCAGGAATTCGTGAGTGCGGCGAATGCGAGCAATGTCGCTCTGGCCTTCCTGACGCCAAGAACGGAAGTTGAAGTTGCCAGGGGTCGTCTGGATTTGGAGATGGCGAGCGCGAACGACCTGAAGGGCGTGATAGCCGTTGAGTTCGTAGCACCCAGGGAACGAGATGTGCAGTCCCGATTCCGCGTCAAAGACGGGGGTGGGGAAGTACATCTTGACGCCACCGAGTGCGTCAACGACATTGGCGAAGGTTTCGAAGTTGAGCTCGACGTAGTGATTAATTGGAATCGCGAAGTCTTCTTCGATGGCGTTGACGAGCTGGCTGGGGCCCTGGACGAGCGCGGCGTCGATCTTGTTGGCACTGCCGTAGATGGTGCGAGCGTTCGGGATGAAGGTGTCACGTGGAATTGAGAGTAGTGACGCCGCGCCAGTCGCGGGGTTGAGGTGCAGCACCATCACGATGTCGGAGTTGATGCCGGTGACACCGTTTTGGCAAATGCCGTAGGCAACCTTTTGGACCTTGAGCGCGCAGCGGTCCGTTGAACCGATCAGGAGAATATTTTCCGGTCCACTACCGCTCTGGAGGTGACTGACGTGCTTGTGGTGAATCAGTGATCCGAGGTAGTAGTAGTCAGCGACTGCACCGACAACAACAACGAGCGCGAGAGACAGCACGCCAATGCCCACGCGGGTGCTCCATCGGCGAGTTGCCGTCCGTGACGAGGGAGCGGCGCGCTTGGCCCGCTTCGAGGGGGATGCGCTGCGACGAGCACGGCCAGAGGTTTCGCCGGCCCGACGGTCAACAGCCTCACCGAGTGCGAGTAGACGCTCCTGGTTGGCGATGCGCTTGGCTTCTTGTCGACTGGTCACGGCGGTTCTCAATTTCGTGGGGCGCACCTTGACGGGTCACGGTACGCAAACTAGTTCACTGCCACTTCGAGGGCGGCGCCACGACCGTGTCTTAGAGGCGCGAGCGTGGTGTTTCTAGTTTAGGGCGCGCGAACCAGCGCGTACTTAAGAATCTGAAGTCCGGCTACCACTCCAAGGTATTGGCGGCATCAGAACTACGATGGGGAGCAGAACATCGTTCGTTCACTGCCTCAACGTCGAGCAGGAGCGTGAAGTGACCGCCATTTCACGCCGTTGAGGAGACGTTTTGCAACCCATCAGCCCGAACCTACTGCCAGACGCAACTGACATCACCGCGACTGACGTTCGCATAGGTGGCGTCTCGCTGGCTGCACTCGCGAGTACGTACGGCACGCCACTCTTCGTGTACGACGAGGCCACGCTTCGCGACCGAGCACGTGCGGCGGCTGAAGTATTTGATGACGGTGTGGCGTTTGCCTCCAAATCATTCCTGTGCGGAGCGATGGCTCGCTTGGCCGCTGAAGAAGGCCTCTGCATTGACGTGGCAACGGGCGGCGAACTGGATCTCGTCCTACGTAGTGGCGTGCCCGCCAACCGCGTCATTTTGCACGGCAACAACAAATCGCTGGCGGAGTTGACGAGGGCCATTGACGCGGGCGTCCACCGCATCGTGGTGGACAACTTCGATGAAATCGATCGATTGGCTGCGCTCGTCAGCGGTGGCCGGTCAGTTGACTGTCTTATTCGCGTGACGCCGGGAGTCGAGGCTCACACGCACGAGTTCGTGCGCACGGGACACGAAGACTCCAAGTTCGGCTTCGCGATTGCCACGGGGGCAGCGCGAGACGGTATTAATCGGTTGCGCGCGCTCGAAGGCGTCACCTTGCACGGAGTCCACGCCCACATTGGCTCACAGATATTCGGCACCGAGGGCTTCGTCGAGGCGGTGGCTATTTTGGCCGAGTTCACCAAGGTGGACGGCTTTGACGAGATCTGCATCGGCGGCGGCCTTGGCGTGGCCTACGTCTCAGGTGAAGAAGCGATGAGCATTCGCGAATGGGGTCGCCAGGTTCGTGACGCCGTGCGGGCCTCATCGCTGGGCGACATTCGTGTGTTGGCCGAACCCGGCCGCGCAATCGTTGCCCAGGCCGGCATCACGCTCTACGAGGTGGGCGCCATTAAAGAGGTAACCCAGCGCACCTACATGGCGGTAGACGGTGGCATGAGTGATAACCCCCGCCCTGTTCTCTACGGATCGGGATATGAGGCCTTCGATGTCACGCGGCCACTCGCCGAGCGGTCGCGGGCAGTACGGCTGGTCGGAAAGCACTGCGAGAGCGGAGACGTCCTTATTGATGAGGCGTGGCTGCCGGAAGAGACGGCAGTGGGCGACATCATTGCGACCCCCGTTACCGGCGCCTACGGCTATGCCATGGCCTCGACCTACAACCGCGTTCCCCGTCCGGCGGTGGTGTTTGTTCGTGACGGACTGGCTCGACTCGTGCTGCGCCGCGAGACTTTTGACGACCTCGCGCACTTGGAAGTCGACGAGGTGGCCCAATGACAACCGGTAGCCTTGAAGCTATGTCCACCCCCACGGTTCGCATCGGTGTCATTGGTGCCGGTTTTGTGGGTAGCGCCTTTGCCCAGATGTTGCTCGACGCTGAACGTCAGATTGCGCTGGTGGACGCCGCGACTAGTGCACTCGAGCTCGTGGGCGTTGCCGTTCGTGACACCTCCAAGCCTCGCGCTGGCATTCCTTCCCACCTGTTGACTGATGATGCCCAGGCCCTGGCCGAGCGAGCCGATGTCGACATCCTCGTTGAACTTGCCGGTGGCATCGAGCCCGCGAAGACGTACATCGAAACGGCACTTCGCCGAGGTGCGTCAGTGGTCACGGCCAACAAGGCCCTGATGGCGGCGCACGGCACGGCTCTGGCGGCCTTGGCGAACGAGAACGGCGCTGACTTGCTCTACGAGGCCTCGGTGGCCGGCGGCATTCCGATCTTGCGTGCCTTGCGCACCTCACTGGCGGGGGAGAAGATCTCACGCGTGTTGGGCATCGTCAACGGCACCACCAACTTCATCTTGACCAAGATGGCCAACGAAGGCCTGGCCTACGAGTCAGCCCTGGCCCAAGCGCAAGCACTCGGGTATGCCGAAGCAGACCCCACGGCGGACGTCGAAGCCTTTGACGCCGCAGCCAAGGTGCAGATTCTCTCTTCACTCGCTATTGGCACTGCCCTGGTCGGTCAAGAGATTTCCCGTGAGGGCATTACCTCAATTCGTGCCGAAGACGTGGAATTTGCCCGACGCTCGGGCTACGTGGTGAAGCTCATTGGCGTGGTCGAGCGCGTGGGCGAGCACGGCATTGCCCGGAGTACGTATCCCGCCCTCGTGCGCCAGGACCACCCGTTGGCCTCAGTGCACGGTGCCATGAACGCCGTTTTTGTCGAAGGCGACAAGTCGGGTCCGCTCATGTGGCTTGGGCAGGGTGCGGGCGGCGAACCGACCGCGACTGCCGTCATGGGTGACGTATTGCACGCAGCACGGAATCGTCGCGCGGGACGCCATGATGTCCCCTTCACCGTCGATGACCGTTTGGTCGACGTTGATCAGTCCGAAATTTCTAATCTGTTTTACATTTCGCTCGAAGTGGCCGACGAGCCGGGCGTGTTGGCCCAGGTGGCTTCGGTGTTCGCTCGCCACAACGTTTCCATTCGCTCAATGGAGCAGTCGGGTGACGACCACGACGCACGCTTGGCCTTCATGACGCACCGCGTGCGCACGAGTGATGTCACTGCGACGTTGGCAGAACTTGCTGAAATCCCCACCGTGAAGTCGGTCGGGGCCTGTATCCGCGTAATTGGAGGCGGCGAATGACCGGTTGGAACGGACTACTACACGAGTACGCCGAATGGCTCGACCTGCGCGGGGTGGACAGCATCGTCACTCTGCAAGAAGGCAACACGCCTCTGATCTACGCCGAGCGCCTCTCCGAGCGCGTCGAAGCGAAGGTCTACCTGAAGTTCGACGGCCTGAACCCATCGGGTTCGTTCAAGGACCGCGGTATGACCATGGCCATCACCAAGGCCAAGGCGCAGGGCGCGCAGACCGTGATTTGTGGCTCGACCGGCAATACCTCGGCCGCCGCCGCCGCCTATGCCGCCAAGGCCGGTATGGACTGTGTCGTGTTGGTTCCTGAGGGAAAGATCGCGATGGGCAAGTTGGCGCAGGCCATCGTCTACGGCGCCAAGGTGCTGCAGTTGCGAGGCAACTTCGACCAGGCATTGAATCTCGCGCGTGAGCTCACGCAGCACTTGCCAATCACCATCGTGAACTCGATTAACCCCGAGCGCATCGAGGGGCAAAAGACCGGCGCCTTCGAACTTATTGACGTCCTCGGTGACGCACCGGACTACCTCGCGATTCCCGTTGGCAACGCCGGCAACATCACCGCCTACTGGCGAGGCTTTCACCAGTTCCACTTCGCGGGCAAGGCCACCAAGCTCCCCAAGATGTATGGATTCCAGGCGGCGGGCGCCGCACCTATTGTCCTTGGCCACCCCGTGGAGAATCCCGAGACCATCGCCACGGCCATTCGTATTGGCAACCCCGCGAGCTGGGTACCCGCGCTCGAGGTGATCGCCGAATCGCACGGTGACATTCGTGCGGTGACGGACGAAGAGATTCTCGACGCCTACCGTTACGTTGCTCGCTACGAGTCGATTTTCTGCGAACCGGCCTCGGCGGCCTCCGTCGCGGGCATTTTGAAGTACGGGGTAGAAAAGGGCTCGACGGTCGTCTGTGTGCTGACCGGAAACGGCCTCAAGGACCCGGACGTCGCTATTTCCAATTCGGCAATGCCAACCGTGGTGGATGCCGACTTGGGGGCCCTGCTGCGCGAGCTGCAGTAGGCCAGCGCCCACTTGCGCGCGGGTGACGGCGCTGCGCTACACTTCAAACGTCGTTCACATCAGGCCTTTGCGGCGATGTGCGGAACTCTTCCACTTTCGACAGTTCTCGTTCTTCCCACGACCTTCTTTTCGACTCGTGGCGAGAAAGGATCCTTATATGGCTGAAAAGCCCAGCAACCCTTCGCGACAAAATCTCGAAGCGAAGTCCAAAGACGACCTCGTGACGCTTGCCAAGGCGGCCGGTGTCGACGTTGGCCCACGCGCCACTAAGTCTTCAATCATCGCGGCCCTGGCCGGTGGCGCCAGCGTCCCCGCTGCAGATGGCCCGAGCGAGTCCCGACCCAAGGGCGCCATTCGTTCGCGACGCACGGTGGCGACGCCGGATGATGACTTTGAATCGATCCTCAATGACTACGCCGCCGAACCAGCTGCCAGTGCGGCACCTTCGACCCCAGCAGCGTCATCGACCTCTAGCGAGGCTCCCGCAGAGCGTCCTGCTCGCCCCGCTCGTGAAGAGCGTCAGGCCGGCCAGGGGAACCAAGGCCAGCGTCAGAACAACCAAGGTGAGCGTCAGCCCCGTGACTTTGGCAATGACAGTAACGCTCGTAACAACAACAACCGTCGCAACCGTCGCAATCGCAATGGCCGCGAGCGCTTTGGTGACTCGCTGCCCAACACCGACCAGCCGTACAACGGCGAACTCGTCGACATCCAGGGCATCTTGGACCTGCGCGACGACGGCTACGGCTTCTTGCGAACCCGCGGTTTTAGCCCTGCGCCGACCGACGTCTACGTCGCCATCAACCAGGTGCGTCGCTACAACTTGCGCAAGGGCGACGTCGTCACGGGTGGCTTCCGTCCCGCCGCGTCGAACGAGAAGTATCCCGCACTGTTGCGTGTTGACACCGTGGCGGGCTTCGACCCCGAAGTCGCCAAGTTGCGCCCTCGCTTCGAAGACCTCACTCCACTGTTCCCGGACGAGAAGCTCAAGCTCGAGACACTCGACGGCAAGAGCGACTTGACCCCGCGCATCGTTGACTTGTTGGCGCCAATTGGTAAGGGACAGCGCGGACTCATCGTGTCGCCACCCAAGGCCGGTAAGACGACGATCATGAAGCAGATCGCCCAGTCAATCGAGGCCAACAACCCCGAGGTGCACTTGATGGTCCTGCTCGTTGACGAGCGTCCCGAAGAAGTCACGGACATGCGTCGCAGCGTGAGTGGTGAAGTGATTGCCTCGACGTTCGACCGTCCGGCCGATGAGCACACGCACATCGCTGAACTCTGCCTCGAGCGCGCCAAGCGCTTGGTGGAGCAGGGTCGAGACGTGGTCATCATCCTGGACGGTATTACCCGTCTGGCGCGCGCTTACAACTTGGCCGCACCAGCCACGGGACGCATCATGTCCGGTGGTGTCGACTCCGGTGCCCTCTACCCACCAAAGAAGTTCTTTGGTGCGGCGCGCAACATCGAAGAAGGTGGCTCCCTGACGATTCTGGCCACGGCACTGGTCGAGACCGGATCGAAGATGGACGAAGTCATTTTCGAAGAGTTCAAGGGAACCGGCAACATGGAGCTCAAGCTCGACCGTCGTCTCGCTGAGCGTCGTCTCTACCCGGCCATTGACGTCAATGCCTCGTCGACTCGTCACGAAGAACTCCTGTTCAAGAAGGAAGTTCTGCCGCAGGTCTGGCGTCTGCGCCGCGTCTTGAACGGCCTCGTCGCCGACGGCCGCGAGGCCGCGGGCCTCGAGTTGTTGATCGACAAACTCCGTACCACGCCGTCAAATGACGTGTTCTTAGCCGAGATTGCCAAGGGCCCGGCCCCGACCAGTTGATTTTGCAGTAAACTCTTCCTTCGCACTAAGGAGCGACAATGAAAGCTGACATCCACCCTCACTACGGCGAAGCCACGGTGACCTGCTCGTGTGGCAACACCTTCGTGACCAAGTCGACGAAGTCGTCGTTGTCAATTGAACTTTGCAACGAGTGCCACCCGTTCTTCACCGGCAAGCAGAAGCTCGTCGACACCGGTGGTCGCGTCGAGCGCTTCCAGCGCCGTTACGCCCAGAAGACCGACAAGGCGCGCGCTCCTAAGGCCTAGGCCGACGGACAGCCCGCCGTGCGCTCCCTCGACGAAACGCTGGCCGCACTCGAAGAGGAACTTCGTTCCGTCGAGACGGCCCTCGCCCAACCTGACGTAGCCTCCGACCTCGCTCGGCTGCGGGACCTGTCACGCCGCCACAAGCAGTTGGCGGAAATCAACGTCGCCTGGAACGAACTCAAGGGCGTGCAGTCAGACCTCGCGACGGCGCGCGACATGTTCAACGAGTCCAGTGGTGACGACCGCGAACTCTGGCGCGACGAAGTCAACGAGGCCGAAGCCAAGATTCCCGAACTCGAGATGACGCTCGAGACGCTCCTGCTGCCCCGCGACCCTAACGAAGGTCGCAACGTCTTGTTGGAGATCCGTGGCGCCGAAGGTGGCGAAGAGGCGAACCTCTTCGCCTCGGACCTGGCCGAAATGTACCGCCGGTACGCCGCCATTCGTGGCTGGAAGCTCGAAGTCGTGGAAGAACGCCCCTCTGACCACGGCGGCCTCGACGAAGCAACCTATTTGATCAAGGGCGATGACGCCTGGACGCGCATGGCCCACGAAGCCGGTGTGCACCGCGTGCAACGCGTGCCCGCCACCGAAGCCAAGGGCCGGGTCCACACGTCGTCGGCCACGGTGTCAATTCTCCCCGAGGCCGAAGAAGTTGATGTCGCCATTGACATGAACGAGTTGAAGATTGACGTGTATCGATCCTCGGGCCCCGGTGGCCAGAGCGTGAACACGACGGACTCCGCCGTGCGCATCACGCACTTGCCCACGGGCATCGTGGTGTCGATGCAGGACGAGAAGAGTCAGATCCAAAACCGCGTCAAGGCGCTCGTGGTGTTGCGCTCGCGCTTGCTCAAGGCCGCCCAAGATGCGCAGGCCGCCGAACTCGGCGACCTCAAGCGCTCCCAGATTGGCGCTGGTGGGCGCAGCGAGAAGATTCGCACTTACAACTTCAAAGAGAATCGCGTCACTGACCACCGCATCAACTTGACGACCTACACGCTCGACGCCGTGCTGGCCGGTGACCTCGACACCTATATCGATGCGCTGCTGGCCGACCAACGCGCCCGACAACTGGCCGAGAGTGGCGGAAACTAGTTTCGACCCGGTCGCCGAGCTCGTGGCGCTCGGCATTGAGCGGCGCGAAGCGCGCTGGCTGATCGAGGAGTTCTTGCCCGGTGGTCTCGTCGACGAGATGCCCGTGGTCCGCGCGGCGGCACAGCGTCGACTCAACGGCGAGCCGCTGCAGTACATCATTGGCCACTGGCCCTTTCGCTCGCTCGACTTAGACGTGGATCCCCGCGTCTTAATTCCCCGCCCCGAAACCGAGGAGCTCGTCGACGTCGCGTTGTCGACCTTGGCGCACGGCTCCCCGGCTCCCCTCATCGTTGACTTGGGCTGCGGATCAGGCGCCATTGGTCTGTCACTCCTCGCGGAACTGGCGGCGCGTGGTGTCGTGGCCACGCTCGTGGCGGTCGATGAGTCAACCGAGGCGCTGGCGGTTGCCAAGCGCAATGCCCTCAAGCACCGGTTGCTCTCCGCGTCATTCGTGCACTCGTCATGGTTCGACTCCCTCGATCCCTCACTGCGAGGCCACATCGATCTCATCGTTACCAACCCGCCCTACATCGGCGAAGAGGAGTTCGCGACGCTTGATCCAGTTCTCTCCTTTGAACCACTTGGTGCACTCGTGGCTCCCGACAAGGGTGGCACGCAAGGGTTTGCGGACATCGCCCATATCCTCGACGAAGCACTGTCGTGGCTGACGCCCGGTGGCGCCCTGGTGATGGAACACGGTGCCGATCAGCGTGACGCGACGTTGCGCCACGCCCGTGAGGTCGGCTGGGTCGAGTGCGAGGACCTCGACGACCTGAGCGGACGGGCGCGCATGTTTGTGGGGCGGCGACCATGATTGGCGTCATCACCATTGAGGCCGCCGCTGACGTCGTGCGCGGTGGCGGGGTCGTCGTTGTGCCAACGGACACCGTCTACGGACTGGGCGCGTTAGTGACGAACCCCACCGCGGTGGCCAACATTTTCGTCGCCAAGCGTCGGCCCCGAGACGTCGCGTTGCCGGTCATGGTGGCCAGCGAGGCCCAGCTGCGCGAACTGGGTGTCGAGATCTCTCTTGAGGCCCGAGCCCTGATGGACGCCTTCTGGCCCGGTGCCTTGACCATCGTGATGCCCGTCTCGCCCGCATTGGCCGCATTGACGGGGGCGACTGACTCCGTCGGCTTTCGCCTGCCGGCCCAACCGGCGCTGCGCGCGCTGCTCGAGGCCACCGGTCCGCTGGCCGTTACGAGCGCGAACCGCCACGGGGAGCCCCCGTGCACCACGGCCGAAGAGGCCAGGGTTCTGTTCGACGACGGGGTGGCCGGCGTGGTGGATGGCGGCACCTGCGACGGCACCGTCTCGACGGTGGTGCGGGTAGGGGAGTCATGGGAGATTCTGCGTGCCGGTGCGGTTGATGCGTCGGAGATATCTGCCGTTCTGGGCCCGCCAAAGAACTAGGCCCTTAGACCTGCGCCACTAGGCTAGGCCTATGAAAATCGCACTCGGGTCAGACCACGCGGGCTTCGAACTCAAAGATGCCCTCCTCGCCGTTTTGGCGCAGCGCGGCATCGAAGTTCTCGATCTTGGCGCCCACGACGCAACGACGTCGGTGGACTACCCCGACTTTGGCGAGGCCGTTGGCCGTGCCGTCGTTGAGGGCCGCGCCGACCTCGGTATCGCCGTCTGCGGTACCGGTATCGGTATCTCTATTGCCGCCAACAAGGTTCCCGGTGTTCGCGCCGCACTCGTGCACGACGTGACGTCGGCTCGTTTGGCGCGCGAGCACAATCACGCCAACGTGCTGTGCCTCGGCGCACGCATGATTGGTATCGCTGTCGCCACCGACGCCGTTGGCGCTTGGCTCGACACCCCACCGGGTGAGGGCCGTCACGTTGGACGCATTGCCAAGCTGGCTGCACTCGATGCAGTGAACCCCTAAGGAAGGATCCCCCATGACCGCATCCCCATTTGACTCCTACATAGTCAACGACGACGAGGTTGTCTCGCTGTTGAGCCGAGAATGGGCTCGCCAGACGAGCACCTTGCAGCTCATTGCTTCGGAAAACTTCGCCTCGCCATCGGTGATGGCTGCTACTGGTTCGATTTTGACAAACAAGTACTCCGAGGGATACCCCGGACGTCGGTACTACGGCGGTAACCAGATTGTTGACGAGATTGAGGACCTGGCTCGCCGCCGCCTCTGCGCGCTCTTTGGCGCCGACCACGCCAACGTGCAGCCCCACTCGGGCGCGAACGCCAATGTGGCGGTGTACCAGGCACTCTTGAACCCCGGTGACACCGTCTTGGCGATGCGCCTGGACCAGGGTGGTCACTTGACCCACGGTTCGCCGGCGTCAATTACGTCCAAGATTTGGAACTTCGTCTCCTACGGCGTGACGCCACGCTCTGATGACCCCGAAAACCCAGGTGAAATGATCGACTTCGACAACGTTCGTGCCCTCGCACTGGAACACCGTCCGAAGTTGATTGTGGCCGGCGCCACCGCCTACTCGCGTCAGATTGACCCCGCACCATTCCGCGAAATCGCTGACGAAGTCGGCGCGCTGTTGATGTTCGACTCGGCGCACGTTGCCGGTCTGATTGCCGGTGGCTCGCACCCCAACCCCGTGCCCTACGCCGACGTCGTGTGCTTCACGACGCACAAGACGTTGCGTGGTCCACGCGGTGGCGCAATCCTCTGCCGTGAAGAGCACGCCAAGGCCATCGACATGGCCGTCTTCCCTGGCCAGCAGGGTGGGCCCCTCGAGCACGCGGTGGCCGCCAAGGCCGTTGCCTTTAAGGAAGCGGCGCAGCCCGCCTTCGCGACTTACACCAACCAGATTGTGACCAATGCCCGCGCGTTTGCGGTCTCGCTGGCCAACGAGGGCTTCCGTCCCGTCTCGGGTGGTTCGGACAACCACATGGTAATTGTTGACTTGCGCGACTTCGACGCCGAGTTGACCGGCAAGGTCGCTCAGGAAGTGCTGGACCGTGCCGGTATTACCACCAACCGCAACCAGATCCCCGACGACCCCCGCAGCCCCTTCGTGACGTCGGGTGTGCGCGTTGGCACCGCGGCGGAAACAACGGCTGGTATGCAAGAATCTGAGTTCGCCGTCATCGCGTCGTTGATGGCGCGCGCGCTCCGCCACCGTGAGGATGAGTCAGTGATTGAGGCCGTTCGCAATGAGGTCGCCGTGTTGACGAGCGCCTTCAACCCCTACGCCCGCTTCACGAAGTAACCCATGCAGGGACTCGGCGTCTACGGACTGATCGCGCTCGTGGGCGCCATCGTCACGTTGCTCGTCAATCCCCCCGCCAGAGAGATTTCGGTGCGTTTGGGCTATTCGGCCGAGCCCGATGCCCGCAAGGTCCACAAGGTGGTCACCCCCTACGGTGGGGGAGGCGCGATGTTTGTCGGCTTCTGTGTGGCGTTGTGCGCGGCACTGGCCTTTCCGGTCACGCGCGCCGTCATCTTCGGATCACGCGAAATGCTCGGCGTCTTGCTCGCCACCGGCGTGATGTTTGTCGTCGGCGTGCTCGACGACTTCCGCGACATGTCGGCCCCGGCCAAAGTGGGCGGACAGGTGCTGGCGGCGACGATTTTGTATTTCAGCGGCTGCACGATGTATCAGTTGAAGTTGCCTTTCGCTGGCTTCATTGTGCTGGGGCCGTCCGTGTTGCCGATCATTACGGCTATTTGGGTCTTCGCCCTCTCCAACGCCATCAACCTGATCGACGGGCTCGACGGCCTGGCCGGTGGCATTGTGGCCATTGCCTCGGGGACGCTCTGTGTCTACGGCCTTCGGCTCGAGCAGCTCGGTTTTCTGCCGTCGTCCAACGTCGGACCACTCATTGCCGCTCTGACCTTCGGCGTGTGCGTCGGATTCTTAAAGGACAACTTTCATCCGGCCAAACTCTTCATGGGTGACGCCGGTGCGCTCATGCTGGGTCTCTTAATGAGTGCCTCCACCATGGTGATTGGTGGTCGTACCGCGCCCGCCGGCGGTGTGACCTTTTTCTTCTTCGCACCACTGCTGATCCCGGTGTTCATCTTGGGCGTGCCGTTGACCGACGCAATCTTCGCGTTTCTCCGCCGCACACTCTCTGGTCAGGGATTTCATACCCCTGACAAGAACCACATTCACCACCGATTGATGCGTTTGGGCCACGGGCATCGTCGCACCGTGTTGATCCTCTGGCTCTGGACAGCCCTGCTGTGCGGTTTTGTGCTCTTCCCGCTCTTCTACCCGAGCGCCAACGTGTTCTTGCCGGCGGCCGTCGGCGTGATGATTGTGGTCTTTGTCACCTGGTCGAGCCCCTTCCTCACCCGTGAGCGTCGGGCCGAGCGGGCCTCGAGTCGGAGCAATTCGTGAGCGAAGACGAGAAGTCATCGACCGCTGCGGCGTTGCCGGGGTGGGCGGCCTTCTTGACCATGGGCTCAACGATCGCGCTCTGCGAGGCGTTGGGGGTCGTGGCCGGCCTCGAAGTCGATCACCACTTCTCAACGGCACCGGTGGGCATCCTCATCGGAGTAGTGTTGGGGACAGTTATTGCCGTGGTCAGCGTTGTCCGCCAAGTCCGCCGGTATTTGTAACGGAACTACTGTGCTCGACGACCTTTCTCCCACCACACTGCCGCGCCTGATGCGCCGAACCATCTGGGCTGCCCTCATCATGGGCACCATCGGTTTTATCGTGGCGATTGAGGTCAACCCCTTCGCCGGCCTGGGCGAGGCCATCGGCATCGCCATGGCGATTTTGAATCTCCGCTTTCTCGACAAGCGCGTCGCCCAGCTCGAAATGGGCGGGGAGAAGACCACCAAACTTCTCCGCCGCCAACTTGGGTCCAATACACTGGTGCGACTGGTCGCGGCAACGGTTATTGTCTTTGCGGGCTTGTTCATCAGCACACCCCTAGGAATAGGAATTGTTGCGGGACTGGTTATTTATCAAATCGTGTTTGTGGCTAATCTTTTGAAGGTTGTCATGAGCCAAGGGAGACCATAAGTGAAGACGCTGTACGCAGCGAAGACCATCGAAGTTGGGGTGCACCCGCACCTCGTGCTTTTTGGTCTCACCTTTGACTACGACATCTTGTTGTCAACGGCACTGGCCACCATCTTGTTCGTGTTCCTCGCGCTTCGTTTGACCTCGAAGGTCACCGACGGCGTGCCCGGCAAGCTCCAGGTGTTCTGGGAAATGATCGTCGAGATGGTGTCGGGTGTTGCCGTGTCCGCCATGGGTGAGCGTGGCCGCAAGTACGTCCCACTGGGCGTTACCTTGTTCCTCTTCATCTTGATTTCCAACTCCATCGGCTTCCTGCCCTCGTCGATGCACCCCGGCCAGTCCGGCGAAATCCTTCCCGCACCGACCAGTGACATCAACTTGCCACTGGCGATGGCCGCCATCACCATCGTCTGGGTCCACGCCGCCTCGTTCCGTGCTCGCAAGGTCAAGGGCTACTTCGGCCACTACGCGCAGCCCGCGTTCTTGACGCCCATCAACGTGATCGAAGAGTTCGTGAAGCCCATCACGATGACCCTTCGACTCTTCGGCAACATGTTCTCCGGCGCCATCATGGTGGCCGTGATCACCACGCTGTTGCCTATCTACGCCATTCCCTTTGGCGAAATTCTGTGGAAGCCGTTCGACCTGGGTATTGGTGTCATCCAGGCGTACATCTTCATGTTGCTCGCAATGTTGTACTTCGGCATGGCTACCAGCCACGACGAGTCACACGCGTCAGAGACCTCGCATTAACTAACCCAGGAGGAAAGAAATAATGTCAACTACAAACGTGATGGCGGACGCAGTACGTAACGCTGGTGCACTCGTCGGTGGTGGCCTCGCCCTCGGCGGCGGTGCTATCGGTGCCGCAATTGGTGACGGTCTGGCCGGTAGCCAGACGATCGCCGCAATTGCGCGTCAGCCCGAGATTGAGAACAAGGCTCGTACCTACTTCTTCTTGACCGTCGGTCTCGTTGAAGCTATGTACTTCATCAACCTCGTGTTCTTGGTCGTCTTCGTCTACGTCTTCAAGGCGCAATGATTTTCTGTGACGTGGCGCCCGCGGGCGCCACGTCACGGTAGGTCCTCTATCAAAGAAGGTCTCACGACATGATTGGTTCAATCTTTCTCCTCCCGAACGCCACGTGGCTCGTCGAGGTTGCCGTAGTACTGGGCATCCTGGCGCTCATGAAGGCCAAGGTGCTCCCGATGCTCAACACGGCTATCGAGGCACGTCAAGACAAGATTCGTACGGCTCTCGAAGCCGCTGACAAGGCACGTGCGGCCGCGGCAGCTGCGGACGACGAGCGCAACCGCGTCTTGACGGAGGCTCGTGAGCAGGCTCGCGACATCGTGGCCGCCGCGCAGGCACTGTCCGACCAGGTCAAGGCAGAATCAGCCGGCCGTGGTCAGGCCGAGTACGACCGCATCGTGGCCAACGCCCACGGTGAAGTCGCCTCCGCTCGCCAGCGCGCCATCGACGAGGCCTCGGCCAAAATCGGCGACATCGTCTTTGACCTCGTGAGCAAGGTTGTTGGTCGCGAAGTCGACCAGGCCGCCCACCAGGACCTCGTCCGTGAGGCCGTTGCGGCCCTGCAGGTCGAGGCCGCGAAGGAATCGAAGTAAGTCTGATGCAGCCAAAGCTCGAAGGATACGCACTGGCCCTCTTGGGTCGACAGGACGCCACAACGCTCGCCGCCACGGCGACCGAGTTGGCGTCGTTTGACCGTGCCATCCTTTCGCAGCCCGAACTGCGTGCCGTCTTGACCGACACCGCGCTGAACGCCGCCGTTCGCGGTGGCGTCGTGCGCACCCTCTTAGAGGGCAAGGTCAACGACACCACGCTGAAGCTCAGCGTCTACGGCGCGAGCCACTCCGCCGCTCAAGACGTTCCCCACGCGATGTCCGAACTGGCCAATACGGCCCTCGTTCGTCACGAGCGTGGTGCCGTCGACGTGACGCCACTGGGCCTGATGGCCGCGCGTCACCGTGCCGAAGGTTTCACTGACGCCGTGCTCGAGACCGTCGACACCGCCGACTTCGCGCGCGTGGAGAACGAGCTCTCGCTGTGGGCTCGCACCATTGAATCATCAGTGGAGTTGCGCCGCATCCTGGTTGACCGTGACGCCGCGCTCGAACAGCGCGTCGGCCTCGTCACCACGCTGCTCGGCGGCAAGGTCTCGGCCACGACGTTGGCCTTGGCCGAGTACGTCGTGATCGCCGGACGAGCCCGCGACATTGTGGGCACGTTGGACTTCGTGGTCGACTACGTCGCCAAGTCGCGCGACTGGCGCGTCGCTCGCATTCTCAGTGCTCGACCACTCGACGCTGACACCGAAGCACAGCTCGCCACGGCCCTCGCGGCCCTGACGGGTAAGAACGTTGAATTGCAAGTTGCCGACGACGCCTCACTCCTGGGTGGTGTGGTGGTCGAGGTTGGCGACCTGCGTCTTGACGCCTCCACGAAGGGCCGACTCAGCGCCCTGCACGATGCCGTTACCAGCGGCCGCGTGCTCGAATCCGCATTGAACGACTAAGAAAAGGAAACTGTGATGACTGAGCTCACCATTAGTGCCAATGAAATTACCGAGGCGCTGCGCAAGCACGTCTCCGACTTCAGCCCCGTCGTAGGCGCGCAGCAGGTTGGCCGCGTTGTCGAAGTCGGTGACGGTATTGCCCGTGTCTCGGGCCTGCCTTCGGCCATGGTCAACGAGCTCCTCGAGTTCGAAGACGGCACCGTCGGCCTCGCGATGAACCTCGACGAAGAGACCATCGGCGCCGTGGTGCTCGGCACCGTTGACGGCATCGAAGAAGAGCAGATCGTCAAGAGCACGGGTCGCATTCTCTCCGTGCCAGTGGGCGACGCCCTTCTCGGCCGCGTCGTGAACGCGCTCGGTATGCCCATTGACGGCAAGGGACCACTCGTGGGCGCCAAGGAGCGCCGCATGGAGGTCCAGGCTCCTGGCATCATGGGCCGCCAGCCCGTGGGCGAGCCCATGCAGACCGGTATCAAGGCCATCGACGCCATGGTGCCAATCGGCCGTGGCCAGCGCGAGCTCATCATCGGTGACCGCAAGACCGGTAAGACGACTGTGGCTATCGACACCATCTTGAACCAGAAGGGTCAAGGTGTGAAGTGCATCTACGTGGCCGTTGGTCAGAAGAACTCCTCGGTGGCACAGACCGTGAAGACCCTCGAGGACCACGGCGCTCTGGAATACACCGTGGTGGTCGTGGCTTCCGCTGGTGACCCCGCACCGTTCAAATTCCTTGCTCCCTACGCCGGCTGCGCCATTGGCCAGGAGTGGATGGAGACTGGTCAGCACGCCCTCGTGGTCTACGACGACCTGTCCAAGCAGGCCGAGGCCTACCGTCAGATCTCGCTGTTGCTGCGCCGCCCACCAGGCCGCGAAGCGTACCCCGGCGACGTGTTCTACCTCCACAGTCGTTTGCTGGAGCGTGCCGCGAAGTTGAGCGACGAGTTGGGTGGCGGTTCACTGACCGCTCTGCCCATTATCGAGACCAAGGCCGGTGACATCACCGCGTACATCCCCACCAACGTGATTTCGATCACCGACGGTCAGGTCTTCCTTGAGTCCGACCTCTTCTACTCGGGTGTTCGTCCCGCTATCAACGTCGGTAACTCGGTGTCGCGCGTGGGTGGTTCCGCTCAGATCAAGGCCATGAAGTCGGTGTCGGGTTCGATGAAGATCGACCTCGCCCAGTTCCGTGACCTCGAGTCCTTCGCCACCTTCGGTTCCGAACTCGACAAGTCCTCGCAGGCCCAGCTCGACCGCGGCTACCGCCTGGTGGAACTGCTGAAGCAGGGCCTCAACGCCCCAATGCCCGTCGAAGAGCAGTGCATCGTGATCTACGCCGGTACCCGTGGCTGGCTCGACACCGTGCCCGTCGCCGACGTTCGTCGCTTCGAGCAGGAACTGCTCACGACGTTCCGCGCTAAGCACGCTGACTTGCTCGAGCAGATTCGCACCAAGGGCACCATGCCCGACACCGAACTCGTGGATGCCGCCCTGCGCGCCTTCCTCGACGGCTTCGCGACCAGCAACTAAGTACCCACGACGTAACCGAGAAGGAAAGGAGGAGCAATGGCAGGTGGACAGGAACGAATTCTTCGTGGACGTATTAAGTCTGTGAAGGCCACTCGAAAGATCACCAAGGCGATGGAACTCATCGCCGCGTCCCAGATTGCTCGCTCCCAGGCCCGGATTACGGCGAACCGTCCGTATCGTCAGGGTATGCAGCGCATTATCGCCGAGGCCGCACTGGGTGACGCCCACGCCGCCGGCAAGTTGTTGGCACCATCGGACAACGAGGCGGTTGTTGCCGTCGTCGTTATCTGTGGTGACCGCGGACTGTCGGGTGCCTACAACTCATCAGCGCTGCGCGCCGGTGAGCGTTTGATCGAATCACTGAAGGCCGAGGGCCGTCAGGTCCGCCTCTACACGGTTGGCAAGAAGGGTGCGCCCTACTACCGCTTCCGTGGCTACGAGGTCGCCGACAGCTTCTTCGGCTTCGCTGACAAGCCCACCTTCGCCGACGCCCGCACCGTGGCCAGCGCCATCGCCGCTCCCTTCGTCGCCGACGAAGTGCAGCGCGTCATGCTGGTCTCGACGCGCTTCATCTCGGCCGGTGTCCAGGCCGTTGAGACCGCGCAGTTGCTGCCCCTGAGCATCGCCGAGGGTGTCTTGCCCGAGCCCACCGGTGCGCTTAAGGGCTACACCGAGTTCGAACCAGAAGTGGAAGCCCTCTTGACCGAGTTGGCACCCAAAGCCCTCGAGAGCGAGATCTTCTCCGCCCTCCTCGAAGGTGCCGCTGCGTTCCACTCTTCCCAGCAGCGCGCCATGGCCGCCGCGACGGAAAATGCTGACGAACTCAGCCTGAATCTAACCCGCATTATGAACCGAGCCCGCCAGGACTCGATCACCACCGAAATCATGGAAATCGTGGGCGGCGCTGAAGCGCTCCGCTCGGGAAAGTGAGTAAGAAATGACTATGGCTCCTGAAAAGACCACGCTCGAGACGGGTCGCGTTGTTGCGATTGCCGGACCGGTGGTGGACATCGAGTTCCCGCCGCACGCGCTGCCCGAGATCAACCACGCCGTTGAGATGGACATCGTCATCGACGGCGAGACCGTCGTCGTGACGGGTGAGGTCGCTCAGCAGATCGGCGAAGGCCGTGTGCGTTGCGTCTGCATGAAGCCCACCGAGGGTCTCGTGCGCGGCACCGTCGTGCGCCAGACCGGCCGCGGTATCTCCGTGCCCGTCGGCGACGCAGTCCTGGGCCACGTGTTCAACGTGCTGGGCCAGCCCCTCGACACCGACAACATCGGTCCCGTCGAGGACCGCTGGGAAATTCACCGCAACCCACCAGCCTTCGACCAGCTCGAGCCTCGCGCCGCGATGTTCGAAACCGGTATTAAGGTCATCGACCTTCTGGCCCCCTACGTACAGGGTGGCAAGATCGGCCTCTTCGGTGGTGCCGGTGTGGGTAAGACCGTGTTGATCATGGAAATGATCCGCCGCGTGGCCTCGCTGCACGACGGTGTGTCCGTCTTCGCCGGTGTGGGTGAGCGTACCCGTGAAGGTACCGACCTCATGTTGGAAATGCGTGAGTCGGGCGTGATCGAAAAGACCGCACTGGTCTACGGTCAGATGGACGAACCACCAGGGGTGCGTCTGCGCGTGGCCCTGGCCGCACTCACCATGGCCGAGTACTTCCGTGACGTGAAGAACCAGGACGTGTTGTTGTTCGTGGACAACATCTTCCGCTTCGTGCAGGCCGGTTCCGAGGTCTCCACGCTGCTCGGCCGTATGCCGAGTGCCGTGGGTTACCAGCCAACCCTCGCCGACGAGATGGGTGAGCTCCAGGAGCGCATCACCTCGACGCGTGGTCGTTCGATTACCTCACTGCAGGCCGTGTACGTCCCCGCGGACGACTACACCGACCCCGCACCGTTCACGACGTTCACCCACTTGGACGCCACCACGGAGTTGAGCCGTAACATCGCTGCGCTGGGTATCTACCCCGCCGTAGACCCACTCACCTCGACGTCGAACATCTTGGCGCCCGAGATTGTCGGTGACCGCCACTACACCGTGGCCCGCCAGGTGCAGCAGATCCTCCAGCGCTACAAGGAACTCCAGGACATCATTGCCATCCTGGGTCTCGACGAGCTCTCGGAAGACGACCGCTTGACGGTGTCGCGCGCTCGCAAGATCCAGCGCTTCCTGTCCCAGCCCATGTACGTCTCCAAGATGTTCACCGGTATCGACGGTATTAACGTGCCACTCACCGAGACCGTGGAGTCATTCGAACTCCTCGTCAAGGGTGACCTCGACCAGTACCCCGAGCAGGCCTTCTTGAACGTCGGTGGTGCCTCCGACGTTGAGCGTCGCGCCGCCGAACTGGCAAAGGGCTAAGCATGGCCACGTTGCTGGTTGAAGTCGTGACGCCGGAAGCGGCACTGTGGAAGGGCGAGGCCTCGGCATTGATGGCCCGCTCCTCTGAGGGTGAGTTCACGGTGATGCCTCAGCACACGCCCACCGTCGGCGACTTGGTCGCGGGCCTCGTTCGGGTGAGCACCAAGGAGGGTGAGGTGTCCTTCGAGATCGAAGGCGGCTACTTCCAGGTTGGTCCCGATGGCGCCGAGGGCGTCACGCGAGCCACCGTGCTCGCGGGTGTGGCAACCAAGCTCTAGCTCCGTTTCATTCCATCAATCGCCGCCCGCCACGCGTGGGCGGCGATTGCTGTTATTAGCGGGCGCTGACGTAGTCGATGAGCTCGCGCTTTTCGGCTTCGAGCTCGTGGAGGCGAGCCTTTACGACGTCGCCAATAGAGATCATGCCGACCAACGTGTTGTTCTCAATGACGGGCACGTGACGAATGCGCTGCTCAGTCATCAGCATCATCAGGTCGGTGGTGGTGGAGGCTTCGTGACAGATGATGACTTCATCGGACATGAAGTTCGCCACCGGCATGGCGAAAGCGGCCGAGCCGGCACTGGCGAAGGCGCGCACGGCGTCGCGCTCGGAGAAGATGCCCACCAGCGGTGGGGTGGCCCCCGTGACCACGAGGGCGCCGATGCGGCGCTCCTTCAACATGGTGAGCGCATCGGCAACTGAGCGGCTGCGTTCAATGGTGGCCACCTCACGGCCCTTGCCTTCGAGAAGCTGTTTTACCTGCATACTGATCCCCCTTCAGACAGCACCAACGAGTGCTGTTCTCAGCACCCTATACCTGCGCGGGAAGACCAGGAAGAGAATTGGGCCCCTTGTGAACAACTACCCAAAGTCGCTGTTGCGCGGTATTAGGCGAACGTAACGAGGCGACGAGTGCCGTCAACGATGAGCGAGTGAGTCGTCGGGCCATCAGGGGTGACGCGCACCCCGCGCAAGAGATCGCCCGTGGTGATGCCGGTCGTCACCACGAGACAGTCTTGATTTCGAACGAGATGGTGGTGGGTGAGCACGACACCAAAGTCGTAGCCGCGAGCCTCGGCGTCGGCGCGCATGGCCGCACTGGTGGCGTGCAGCATGCCCTGCATCTCGCCGCCGAGTCCCTGCAGCGCCGCGGCGGCAATGACACCTTCGGGGGTGCCACCGATGCCGATGGCCAGATCGATGCCGGAGTCGGGGAGTGCGCAGGCAATGGCCGTGGCGATATCGCCCTCGGGCACCACGTGGGCCCGAGCGCCGACGGCACGAATCTCGTCGATGAGTGCATGGTGGCGAGGACGCTCCACCACGGCCACGGTGAGTTCGCTCACGGGTCGACCAGTGGCGTCGCTGAGTCGTTGGAGGTTATCGGTGGCGCTCAGGCGCACGTCAATGATGCCAACGCCCGCGGGACCGACGGCGATTTTCTTCATGTAAAAGCAGGGGCCCGGATCGAAGAAGGAGCCCGACGGGGCCAGCGCGATGACGGACAAGGCGCCGGGAAGTCCACTGGCGACGAGTGAGGTGCCGTCAATGGGGTCAACGGCCACGTCGAATGCTGGGCCGAGCCCCGTGCCCACGCGCTCACCGCGGCTGAGCATCGGCGCCTCGTCCTTTTCACCCTCGCCAATGACGACGACACCGTCGATGGCGATGTCGGCGAGGGCGTCACGCATGGCCGCAACGGCCGCCGCATCGGCACTGTTTTTCTCCCCACGACCGATCCAGGTGGCGGCGGCCAGGGCGGCCGCTTCGGTGACGCGCACCAGGCTCGTCGCAAGAGTGTCCTCTGGCACGGCGGGGGTGGGCATGGGTTGAGCCTAGTCAGGACGAGATACCGCCCGCGTGGTCAACGGCGGCCATACTTGAGGGGTGACATCTGTCGTTTTAACTCCCGCTGGACCACTCTCGGGCACCGTGCGCGCCTTTGGCGCCAAGAACGCCGTCTTGAAGCAGATGGCGGCCTGCCTCGTGGCGAGCGGCACGCACCACTTGACCAACGTGCCCCACATCACCGACGTGGCCATCATGGCCGAACTCCTCGAAGAGCTGGGCTGCACGGTCACGCGACCGCGGGATCACGAACTGCTCATCACCGTTCCCGAAGCCTCCGATATTCGTCCTGCGGCACCGGCGCACCTGTTTGAGGCCATGCGCGCCTCCATCGTGATTCTGGGTCCACTACTCGCCCGATGCGGCGAGGCCGTCATGGCGCTGCCCGGTGGTGATGACTTTGGGCATCGTCCCATTAACTTCCACACCGACGGCCTGAGTGCGATGGGCGTAACGTTTGAAAACGACCGGAACTTCATTCGCGCTCGCACCCCTGGTCGGCTCCGAGCGACCCACATCACGTTGGAATACCCCAGCCACACCGCCACCGACAACTTGTTGATGGCCGCCGTGCTGGCTGATGGCCGTACCGTGATCGAGAACGCGGCGCGTGAACCAGAGGTTGAAGACCTGGGTCGCCAACTCGTCGCCATGGGCGCACAGATTGAAGGTCTGGGCACCTCGCGGCTCATCGTGACGGGCGTGGAGCGACTCGAAGCCGCGGCGCACCACGTGGTCACGGACCGCATCGTGACCGCCACCTACTTAGCGGCCGCTCTGATCACGGGTGGGACGGTGCGCGTTGAAGACGCCAACGCCCACCACATGGTGATGTTGCTGCGCAAGATCGAAGCCATGGGCGGCGCCGTTGACATCACGGGTGACGGTATTCAGGTGGTCGGCCCGCGGCGACTTAAGGCCGTTGATGTTGCGACCTTGCCCTATCCCGGCGTTGCCACTGACTACAAGCCCCTCATCACGACCATGCTGAGTGTGGCCGATGGCGTGTCCATGGTGACGGAAAATCTCTTCGTGGGTCGCTTTCGCTACGTGGACGAACTGGTCAAGCTCGGTGCCTCGATTACCACCGAAGGTCACCACGCCATGATTCGTGGTGTGGCGTCGCTCGAGGGAACTGCGGTGCACGGCAGCGACATCCGCGCCAGTGCCGCCCTGGTGTTGGCCGGATTGGTGGCCGCGGGGGAGACCACCGTCTCGGGCATGGAACACGTTGACCGTGGCTACGACGACATCGTGGGCCGTCTGTCTTCACTGGGCGCATCCATCCGTTTGGCGTAGGGCGAAGTACGCTACTAAGCATGATCGCTGCCTCGACAAACTCCATTCCCTACGGCATCTTGCTGGCCGCCCACGTCCTCTTGGCGCTTGCGTCGCTCGTGACCTTGACGGTGCTCACAATGAGCGCGCGAGCGGTGGTGAAGGGGGCATCGGCCGCCGAGCAAGCCAAGCGCTTCCCCGGCACCACCAACTGGAGCCTGCGACTCTTCTACCTCATTCCCGTGACCGGCATGGCCATGTCGGGTATCGGTGACAAGACGGTGTCCTTGTCCCAGCCTTGGGTCGGCATCGGCCTGCTGTTATGGATCTTGGGTGCGGGTCACCTGGAGGCGCGCATTATCCCCAGCGAGCGCAAGCTCGCGGCGGTGATTGCGGCCGAGGGGACAGCACCCGTGGCACAAGCCAAGAAGTTCGCACTGTCGGTTGACGTGCTCCTCGGACTGATCTACGCCGCCATCATCGTGATGGTCTGGCAGCCCTAAGTCTTAGAGGAACGCGGCGCGGCCAATCATGCCGGCCGCCACGGTGGCGTTAGTCACGGGGTCGATCAACACGAAACTGCCGGTCACGCGATTCTGCGAGTACTGGTCAACCACCAGCGCGTCGGCAGTCTGAATAGTGACAATGCCAATGTCGTTCAGCGCCAGCGATGACGCGTCGGTGACGCCCAGCGTTTCAATGTCGACGGCTCCGGCGATGGCACTCACGCGGGCCTGAGTGGCACGAGTGGTGTGCTTCAAGCGCAGGCGCTGACCGCTGGTCATCGGCGTTTCACCGAACCAGCAAATGGTCGCTTCGAACTCTTTGGTGACGGTGGGCAGCGGTTCGGTCGCGAGCATGTCCGAGCGACCGGCGTCCGTTTCGTGTTCGAGGTCAAGGTCAACCGACAGGCCCGGAGTCGCAGCATTTCGCGCACCAGTGCCGGAGCGAATGCCGGTGATCGTGGTGGTGACCCCAGCGGGCAGCAGGGTGACGGTGTCGCCAACGTGCATCGTGGCGCCATTGATCATGCCGGCGTAGGTGCGACCGCCCCCGTTTTGGCGCAGGACCCACTGAATGGGGAGTCGCGCACCGTTATGAGCCGCGGCCCACGAGCCGGCGTTGGAGGCTTCGAGGGCCTGCAGCACGGTTGGCCCGTCGTACCACTCGATGTGCTCGGAACGCTCCACGACGTTTTCGCCCTTGAGTGCCGAAACGGGGATCGCCACAACGGCCGAAAAGCCGAGCCGCTCGGTGAGTGGGGTGAGGTCGTCGAGTACGGCACGGAAGGCCGATTCGGACCAGTCGACGGTGTCCATCTTGTTGACCGCCACGACGGCAGTGCGCACGCCGAGCAGTGCGGCGATGCACAAGTGACGACGCGTTTGCTCCTTGAGCCCGTCGGCGACGTTGACCACAACCAAGGCGAGGTCGGCGGTCGAGGCACCGGTAGCCATGTTGCGCGTGTACTGCACGTGACCGGGGCAGTCGGCAATGATGAACTTACGCGTTGGGGTCGCGGCGTAGCGGTAGGCCACGTCGATGGTGATGCCCTGTTCGCGCTCGGCGCGCAGGCCGTCGGTGACGAAGCTCAAGTCGAGGTCACCGACACCACGGCGCTCGGAAGCCGCGGCAACGGCGTCGAGCTGGTCGTCAAAGAGCTGACGGGTATCGACGAGCAGACGACCAATCAACGTTGACTTTCCGTCGTCGACGGATCCCACCGTCGCGAGACGGAGCAGGTCCTTGGTGGCGAGAATCATTAGAAGTAGCCCTCTCGCTTGCGGTCTTCCATGGCGGTTTCCGAGAACTTGTCGTCACCGCGGGTAGCACCACGCTCGGAGACGTTGGCCAGCGAGACTTCCTGCACGATGTCGGCCAAGGTGGCGGCGGTGGACAGCACGGCGCCGGTCAAGTTGGCGTCACCCACGGTGCGGTAACGCACGGTGCGCGTTTCGGCCACTTCACCTTCGCGCAGCTCGACGAAGTCGCCAAGTCCCAACCACATGCCGTCACGCAGGACGACGGAACGCTCGTGGGCGAAGTAGATCGACGGCAGATCCATCTGCTCGCGTTCGATGTACTGCCAAATGTCGAGTTCAGTCCAGTCCGAGAGCGGGAAGGCGCGCAAGTGCTCGCCCTCGTTGACCTTGCCCTGATAGAGCTGCCAGAGTTCGGGGCGCTGGGCGCGAGGGTCCCACTGCCCAAAGGCGTCACGGAACGACAAGATGCGCTCCTTGGCGCGGGCCTTGTCCTCGTCACGACGGGCGCCACCAAAGGCGGCGTCGAACTTGTTGTCGGTAATGGCGTCGAGCAACGTGGTGGTCTGGATGCGGTTGCGTGATCCCAAGTGACCGGGGTCGGCGGCCTTGCCCTGACGAATGGTCTCTTCCACCGAGGCCACGATCAGGCGGGCGTTGTGACGCTCGACCGCGCGGTCACGGAAGGCCAGCACTTCGGGGAAGTTGTAGCCGGTGTCAACGTGCATGACGGGGAAGGGGAGCGCCTGGGGCGCAAAGGCCTTGCCGGCCAGGTGCAGCAGCACGGCGGAGTCTTTGCCGCCGGAGAAGAGCAGGACGGGCCGTTCACATTCGGCCGCAACTTCGCGGAGGATGAAAATGGCGTGGGATTCGAGAAGGTCGAGATGGTCAGTCATAAGAAGAGTTCGCATCGGAAGTTGCGATAACGAAATAATATCCTATATTTCCACTAGATAATGTCCTAGTTCGAGGTAGGACATTAGTCTTAGAGGCTATGACGACCCCCACCCCCGAACTGCTTGATGAACTGGCCCAGGTAAACGCCAGCTTCGAGCACGCAGCGCCGAGCGAGATCCTCGACTGGGTCTTCACCCGCTTCGGCACTGACGTAGCGATGGCCTGCTCCTTCGAAGACCTCGCCTTGTTGCACATGGTGCACGAGCGCGCCCCCCAGACGGAAATTGTCTTTCTCGACACCGAGGCGCACTTCGCCGAAACGATTGCCTTCCGCGACGAGATCGCGGCCGCGTGGCAACTGAATCTCACCATCACCGCACCCGGCCCCGATGCCGCAGCTGTCCCTTGTGGTGCCGACGGTTGTTGTCAGGTACGCAAAGTCGGACCACTGCAGCGTGCCGTGGAGCAGCGTGCGGCCTGGATTACCGCCGTGAAACGCGTTGACGCGGCGACCCGCGCGGGCATGCCCATCGTGCAGTGGGACGACAAGTTTGGTCTCGTCAAAGTGAACCCACTGGCCACATGGAGCGACGAAGACGTGGCCTACTATCTCTCGTCACACAACATCCCCGAGCACCCGCTCTGGGCCGAGGGGTACGCATCGATTGGGTGTGCACCCGTCACGGTGAAGCCACTCGTCCCCGGTGATCGTCGCTCGGGTCGATGGGCCGGTGCCGACAAGCAAGAGTGCGGATTGCACGAGTAAGTATCCACCACTGCGGTGGAGATACAAACTATTTTTGTGTTCCGTGATGCGGTGCACTTTCCTCCAGGAGACCAAGTGATTATCCTCGGCCTCCTTGCGTTTTGGGCAGTGGTTCTCGTTGCGCTCTTTTGGCGAAACATCGTTGGTGGCCGCGAAGCCAAGTCGGTCGACCGCTTCAACCGCGAGCACCGCGTCTTGCGCGACCACGGCTATAGCGTCGCACCGGCCCGCACGCTCGAAGACGAAGCACCATTGATGCAGCCCGTCGCCCCCATTGCGCCCCGTCGCGTCAACCTCCGCTTAGTCCGTGACACGGACACCCGCGCCTCGCTCGCCGCTGACGTGTCGTGGGAAGACTTCAACCGCTCACTCGGTATCGAGGACGCACCCGCCGCTCCCGTTCGTCCCGCGAATCGCTATGCCGCCTACAAGGCCACACCCTCGGTGACGATGAGTGCGCACCGCGAGGAGCCGCTCAAGCGCACGTTGACGATGAAGCAGCGTCGTACCCGCATCTTCTCGGGTCTGGTCGGATCAGCACTGTTCTTCACCGCGGTGAATGTACTGGCGGGAATCTCCTTCCTCCAGGACGTGGCACTTGTGGCGTGGGTCGGCGTCGTTGGGTATGTCGTACTGGCACTGGTGGCCATCTCGCAGGGATACCTCAACCAGCCCGCATTTATGACGCGCCGCACCTCTGTGGCAACGGTGACGCCGCTTCCCGCTACTCGCGATGAGTTCGTTGACGAGTTCTACGACGAGTCCTCAGCCGGCCAGTGGGAGCGCGAGCCGGTAAAGCGCGCCTTCGGCTAGAATTACTACCCCTTGGGGGTGTAGCTCAATTGGCAGAGCGCGTCGTTCGCAATGACGAGGTAGTGGGTTCAAATCCCATCACCTCCACCAAGTACTCCGCGTATTCACGGACGTCTCAGCTCACGACAGAGTGCCCTCGTTTTCCTCGGTCGAGGAAATAGGAATCAATACATCCATGCGTGCATTCGGGTCCTGTGGATTCCAGTTCGCTGGGTAGATTTCCAAGGCTGCATCAATCGCGAACTAGAGGCGCTAGTGGTGCATAAGTGCGGCGGTCGCTACTCCCGCGCCAACACACCACAAGGCGGTCCGAACCCAGTGGGCAACCAAGAGCCCGCGGTGGACATCACGGTGAAATGTGTGCGCGAGGGCGTTGTGGCGACCAACTGCGCTCACGACAGTCACCATCACTGCCGCTAGTGCGCAGCTACCACACAGCACCCACGTCCATGTGACGTGACCTTGGGCGAAGACCCACCAGAGCAAACCGCCTGCTTGGGCCAGCCACGCGGGGCCGACCGCTAAGGAAATTGCCCGTGTGTGGTGGTGATGAAATCGGACCCATTCGCCTTCGCCGACGCGAGTGAAGGATGGGTAAATAACGAGGGCCGTCGTGATGGCGAGCCCCACGAGATACCAACTCGAAAGAAGGGTGAGAACGATTGCGCTGCGCACACCAGCGAGGTTAGGGGCAGCGCTAGGCCCTACAGAGACACCTCGGTGGCGAGGTCAGTGGCAAGAATTAGTGTAAGAAGTAGTACCACCACAACAAGAAGGTTTTGTGAACGCCTCGCGCCAACGTCATTTTGAAGCAGTTGTCTCGGAGGCCACCCCCGCAGTTGCCGCGTTCTTGTCGCGCCGCTTGTATCCGTTGGCCAAAGCTGACCTCGATGATCTGGTTGAAGAGGTACTCATCGTCGCGTGGCGTCGTTTGGACGATATTCCCGCGGGGGCAGAAACGGCCTGGATGATTGGTGTGGCGCGAAATGTCTTGCGTAATGCGGTGCGCAAGCACCACAACGGCAAGCGCGCAACCGACCAGGTGCGTCCCTCGGGGGCGAGTGCCTCGGCCGAAGAGGCCGTGGTCGCCGACGAGGGCGTTCGCTCAGCCCTCGCCGCACTGAGTGACGATGATCGCGACATTCTCATGCTCCACTTTTGGGACGGCATCGACACCCCTGATATCGCGATGTTGCTCGGGATTTCACCGAACGCCGCCGCTGTTCGCGTGACGCGCGCTCAGGATCGTTTTCGCCGTTTCTTAGAACCCACTGCATCAGCCTGAAAAGTCGCCCACCGTGGCGACATAACGAGAGTAGAGAAAGGAAGTTCCCATGACTACTTCTGAAGACCGCCTGCGCAACGCCAACCCTGTTGCCGGCACCACGTTCACCTCAAGTGACTTCACCCACCTCTACGCCAAGGCCATGGCTACGCCCAAGCCGAACCAGGCCTTCTGGCGGGGATTCCAGCTGCGCCTCGCCGGTGCGGCCGCTACCGCCGCGGCCGTTGTGGCGGCCGCCGTCACCGCGCTAGGTGGATCATCGACGAGTATTCCCGTCCTGAGCTTCGCCAGCGCCTCGTCGAGCGACGCCACGCACGCCGGCAAGAGCACAATGGCCGCCGCTCCCATTGAGGGCATTCGCGTTATGAACTCGAACTACGTCTTTAGTGTGGGCGCCGCCGTCTCGTCGGACACATCGTCGGCTCCCGTCTTTTCCCTTCAGGCCCCCAGTGACCTGGTGGCCAACCTGACCCAGATTGGTCAATCCCTCGGCCTCTCGATTGGCACCGTGACGCTGAGTGACGCGGGGGTTGCCCAGTCCTCCGGTGACTACAGCGCCATGGAGGAGTCCAGCAATGGCTACGCCTCGTGGAACGTGTACCAGAGCGCCTCGTCGACGTCGACCGGAAGCCAGCCCACCCAGCCCGAAGCAACAGCGGATGCGGCGACGGCGTTGCGTGACGCCCAGGCGGCCACTCCCGACGTGACCTTCGGTGACGCCACCATTTCGTCAGTGAGCTCATCGGGTGTTTCGGTCAACGTCCCCGTGTTGTTGAACGGCGCACCCACCCCGTTGTCGGACAACTTTGAGTTTGATGCCACCGGTGCGCTGACTTCAGCGTCAGGTGTCGTCTTTAGCGCTACCCAAGGGGCAACCTACCCTCTGTTGTCACCCGTTGATGGCGTGGCACAGATCACGGCACAAGAGTCGATCACGGCTGGATTCATGGGTGTGCAAAGTGGCGTGAGCAGCGGGCTGATGAGCGGTGTCGCGGTGTCGCCACCCGCTACGTCACAGGCATC
>Ga0214180_1000005_pt1 | contig 127600 bp, 114 predicted proteins | sample TroBogEpilimnion_22_FD_153018 | JGI IMG/M metagenome (GOLD analysis project Ga0214180, IMG submission 153018) | Freshwater microbial communities from Trout Bog Lake, WI - 16OCT2007 epilimnion | ecosystem: Environmental > Aquatic > Freshwater > Lake > Epilimnion/Euphotic zone | place: Trout... | reverse complement strand
GGCACGTGAGCGCGCGACAACGTGGCGGACGTTTGCTGGAGTGGTATCGAGCGCAGCGGCGATCTCTTCGGTGCTACGGCCTTCCATTTCCCACATGACAAGCGCGGTGCGCTGATCTTGGGAAAGGCGGCTGAGCGCTTCGCGGATGATTGAGGCATCCTCGGCAGCAGCCAATGTGGCATCAAAAGGAATGTGGGCGGCAGCTGAGATCTCATCCAAACGCTCTTGGGAAGCGTCGGTGTCGATTGCAACCAAGTTAGGGCGAGCGCCGGTAGCGCGGATCTGGTTGAGGCACAGGTTGTTGACTGTGGTGCGTAGGTAAGCGAGCGCACGATCGCGAGAATCGAGCTCAGGGGCAGCCATGATGAACTTGAGGAATGACTCCTGAACGATCTCAGCGGCATCAGCGTCGGAGCGCAGAATGCGGCGAGCTTGAGCGGTGAGAGATGAGCGTTGCTCTGCGTAGAGAGCTGAGAGGTCTGAAACCGACCATTCGGAGACTGGGGTCTGGCTCACTGCAGCGGAATCGAGGGCAGCTGGCACAAGAGCCAGGGCCTTCTCGTTCTTCGCCTTACGCAATGACATTTTATTCTCCGTTAGCGCTCTTCGTAGTTAGCGTCCTAACCACTTGATAAAAAGCACCTTCTATAAGTAAAGACACGGCTGTCGCCGAAATGTTGTCCCCAAATCGGAAAATTTTTGAATTATTTTCGAAAATTCTTGGCTGGGGCGGGTTTGAGGGGTATTTAGAGCTGTTTAGGGTGAAATGTCCGATTTCAGTGCTGAAACCGTTTTTCATCCTCAAAAATAACCCTATTTGCTGAGACCGGGATGTTCGCTTGCTGTAATCACGCTTAGAATTCGCAGATGTCGAACGTGAGCGCAGATCCGAACGTACATGCTCACAGAGAAGCCTGTGCTCGGATCACCAAACTCCTGACCAACAACCCAACTGGCGATGAAATTGCGCGTGCACTAGCAATCGACTTCTTGCTTGCATTCGATGTGACCAAAGTGCGTTTATCCATGATTCGCAACGACGATTCGTTGTTGTTCTTAGGTGACTTTGGATTCACACCCTCTACTACGCACACTTTTGAACCATCCGCGGTTTGGCGCAAGCGCGACGATGAGATTCGCCGGGTCGAAATCAAAGGCATGTTTTTTGGTTGGAATCCAGAGCGCACCTGTGCGGCAGCGCTACTAAAAATTCGCGGCACCACCACCGGAACGCTAGCCCTGTATTTCCGCAATCCACTCAGCGACGAAAAAATTGCTCAGCTTGAAGATATTTTGGCTGAACTAGTGGGACCACTCTCACTCTTCTTCTTTATTCGGCCCAATGTGAATGCGATTGCAAGTGGTGAGCAACACGACGCTGGCGTAGAGCACGAAAATTTTACCGAGCGCCAAATCACAATCTTGAAGCAGATCTCACGCGGCTCTACTAATCACGAGATCGCATCTGCGCTCGGTTTTTCTGTCTCCACAATTCGTCACGAAACTATGCGCATCTTCCAGATTCTTGGCGCATCTGATCGTCACGAAGCAGCTTTAAAAGCGCGCCAGTTCGGCATTCTCGAATCCGCCTAACTCGCGCCTTTTATTGCGAGATTAGGCGGAGATTAATTAGCGATTAGAGGGTAGCGAACGCTTCGTCGAGCACGCGAAGTGCGTCGGCGACTAGCTCATCAGTGATCACAAGTGGTGGCAAGAAACGAATGACGTTGCCATATGTGCCAGCAGACAAGATAAATACACCATTAGAAGTGCAGTGCTTGAGAACTTTCGTCACCGCAGCAGCGTTTGGCTCTAAGCCGCCCTTTGATCCAGGAACAACGAGTTCGATTGCGAGCATTGCACCACGACCGCGAACTTCTGCGATCAGTGGATACTTTGCTTTAAGCGCCACAAGTCCGTCACGCAAAAGTTGGCCGACATGTTGTGCCCTGGCGATCAAGCCTTCTTCTTCGATGGTTGCAATTGCACCAAGCGCGGCAGCGCAAGAAACTGGGTTTCCGCCAAATGTTCCGCCTAGGCCACCTTGGTGAACGCTATCCATGATCTCGGCACGACCAGTGATACCTGCGATTGGAAGTCCGCCGCCCAAACCTTTGGCGGTGGTGATCATGTCTGGAACAACGCCTTCGTGTTCGATCGCAAACATTGCACCAGTACGTGCAAAACCAGTCTGTACTTCATCAGCGATAAAGACAATGCCATTCTTTGTTGCAAACTCTGAAAGCCCAGGCAAGAAACCCTTTGGTGGAACGATAAATCCACCCTCACCTTGAATTGGCTCGATCAAAATTGCCGCAACATTACTTGCACCAATTTCTTTTTCAATCTTGTGAGTAATCATCTCGAGTGCATCTTCAGTAATTGTCTCGGATGGACCGATCCAACGAAGTTCGTATGGAAGCGGCATGCGATAAATAGCTGGCGCAAATGGACCAAAGCCTTCGTTGTATGGCATGTTCTTTGAGTTAAGAGCCATCGTGAGATTTGTGCGGCCATGGTAAGCGTGTTCAAAAACAACAACTGCAGGGCGCTTGGTGTAGTGACGCGCGATCTTGATTGCATTCTCTACTGCTTCTGCACCAGAGTTTGCGAGCATTGACTTCTTCTTGTGGCTACCTGGAGTCAAGCGATTAAGCGCTTCGCATACTTCGATGTAACCCATGTACGGCGCAACAGTGAAGCAGGTGTGAGTAATTGCTTGCGCTTGCGCAATAACATTGTCGACAACGCGATTGGCTGTGTTACCAACGTTTGTCACACCAATTCCTGAACCCATGTCGATGATCTGATTGCCATCGATATCGACAAGAATCGCATCATGAGTGCGTTCAATAACAACAGGGAATGTAAGACCTAGTCCACCAGAAACTGCCTCAGCGCGACGTTGTAGCGCTTCTGTTGATCGTGGTCCTGGAATAGCAGTGACCAAGCGGCGTTCTTGAGTGATCTCGGTGGTTTGTGTCATAAGAAAATTGTAGGCTAATCACGTGAACCCCGAAGCCCCAGAGCCGCTGCGCGCGAGCGCACCGCTCCTTGATAGTTACCTCACATACTTCCAGAGCGTTCACCTTCCGTTCACCATTCCGGGCCACAAACAGAAAGCAGCTCGTCTCGACGCTGGGCTTGGCGCAGTCGTCGACTCAGACACTCCGCTCTACGGTGGACTCGATGAGATCAAGCTAACTCACGGAACGTTGAAGCAGGCCGAGAAGTTAGCGGCACAGTTGTGGGGCGCTGACTACGCGCGCTTTTCTACGGGTGGATCTACTCACGCCAACCAAGCAATTATTTTTGCGCTCGGTAAACCTGGCGACCGCGTTGCGGTTTCGCGCACCGCGCACCGCTCGGTGCTCTCGGCGCTGGTGCTCGCAGATTTAGAACCGATCTGGATGACACCAGAGATCGACTCCGCGACTGGAATTCCTATTGGTATCAGCGTGAGTGAACTCAAGCGCGCGCTTGCCGCCAAACCAATCGCGGTATTGCTCACCGAGCCTGGCTACTTGGGGACGCTCTCGGACTTGCCTGCGTTGATTGCAACTGCCCACGAAGTGGACGTGCCAGTGATCTGTGATGCTGCGTGGGGCGGTCACTTTGGATTTAGCGATGCGCTACCACAACACTGTTTGCAACTTGGGGCAGATGCTTTAATTACTAGCGTGCACAAAGCACTTCCGGGTTATAGCGCTTCTGCGCTCTTGCTGGCCCAAGGACGGTTGCTCAACTTGGCGCGGATTGAGCAATCATTTGAAACCACCCACACCACATCCCCTGCCGGAGCACCGCTGGCATCGATCGATGGTGCGCGTGCATTACTTGAAACTCGCGGCGCACAGTTGCTCGGAGAATTGGTGAGCACGATCAATGACTTTAAAGAGCGCGTACAAGCACACTTTGAGCAACCAATTTTTCTTTACACCAGCGATTTTCCAGAAGGCAGATTTGATCCGAGCAAGATTGTGTTGCGCGCCCAGCAGCTGGGTGCTTCTGGTGTAGAGATTGAGAAAGCGTTGATTGCTGCTGGCGTGCGCGTTGAGATGGCCGACTCAGACACTGTTGTCTTCTTGGCAACGCTTGCAGATAACGCAGCAGATTTTGAGCGACTAGAAGAAATTCTGGTTCCTATTCTTAAAGCCCAAGCCACCACGCCACGCACTTCGGCTACATCACTCTCGTGGTCGGTTGTTCCTAAAGTTGGCACAACCATGCGAAGCGCGTACTTTGCCAACACCGAAATGGTCGTGGCAGCACACGCTGCGGGAAGAATAAGTGCAGATTTGATTGCGCCTTATCCACCAGGAGTCGCGGTAGTCGCGCCAGGTGAAGTTTTAACTCCAGAAATTTTGGAAGGTTTAGCTACTACCAAGGCTGCAGGCGTGCGCATTGCATACGCCACCGACAGTTCGCTAGCAACCTACCGCGTTGTCATCGAGTAACGATCTCGCCTTTACCCACAACAACTATTCCAGCGTCGGTAACTGTAAAGCGCTTGGCATCTTTCTCGAGGTCTAGCCCCAAGTTTGCATTGGGTTCAACCACCGCGCTCTTATCGATAATCGCATTGCGAATCACGGCGTTCTGACCGATCTTCACACCCGGCATGATTACTGAGCCATGCACCGATGCGCCCTTATTAATAATGACATCGTAAGAGATCACCGAACGATCCACGTGGCCGCCAGCAATAATGGAGCCCGCTCCCACAATCGAATCAGCCGCGGTTCCATTGTCACTGAACTTAGCTGGTGGAAGTGGTGGCAGTGAAGTAAGCACTGGCCACTCGCGGTTGTAGAGGTTAAAGATTGGGTGGATCGAGACAAGATCCATATGGGCTTCGTAATAAGAATCTAGCGTTCCAAGGTCGCGCCAATAACCGTGGTCGCGATCGGTCTCACCTGGAATGTGATTGTTAGAAAAATCGTAAGCCACTGCTTGATGGCGACTGGACATCAGCGGGATGATGTTTGTTCCTAAATCGTGCTTAGAAGTTTCATCGTTGGAATCTTCAATCAGAGCCTGCTCCATCACTTTGCGAGTGAAGATGTAATTACCCATCGAGATCAGCGCCCACTCTTCATTACCTGGAATTCCAGGTGGGTTCGCTGGCTTCTCATGGAAAGCTTTGATGGTGACGCCATCTTCTTCAAGTTCGATCACACCGAACTCACTTGCACTCTCGCGCTTCACGCGAATCGCGGCGACTGTCACACCGGCGCCAGTTGCTTTGTGGAACTCAAACATTTGTTCTGGGTCCATGCGATAAACGTGATCGGCACCAAAGACCAAAACGTAGTGTGGGTCTTCGTCGTGAATGAGATTGAAGTTCTGCAAAATTGCATCGGCGCTACCTGTGTACCAACGTTGACCCAATCGCTGTTGCGCTGGCACGGTGGTGACATAGTTGTTGGTGAGCGAGGACATTCGCCACGTTGTTGTGATGTGTCGATCAAGGGAATGAGATTTGTATTGAGTAAGTACAGCGATCTTGCGCATGTTGGCATTGACCAGATTGGAGAGTACGAAATCAATCAAACGATACGCGCCACCAAATGGCACAGCAGGTTTTGCTCGATCGCGGGTCAGTGGGATCAACCGCTTGCCCTCACCACCTGCGAGTACGAGTGAGATCAAATCATCGCGCTTGCCCATAGAAAAACGGTAGCGCATTTGCGGGCGTAAGATAAGGGCATGGCAGGAGAGATTAAGGTCGGAATTGTGACCAAAGAATGGCCGCCTTACATCTATGGTGGAGCCGGAGTTCATGTTAAATATCTGACCCAAGCGTTACGTCGTTACATCGACGTCGACGTTCACTGCTTTGGCGAAGCACGCAGCGATGCCACCTCTTATCCAACTGTCGATAGCGCTCTGAACCCAGCGATCCAAGCGCTGATCACAGATGCTCAGATTGCAAACAATTTAGGCAACGTCGATCTCGTCCATAGCCACACCTGGTATGCGAACATGGCCGGCCACTATTCCAAGTTGCTTAACGGCACTCCCCACATTATTACTGCGCACTCGCTCGAGCCTGATCGTCCTTGGAAAGCTGAGCAGATCGGTGGCGGCTACGCACTCTCATCGTGGGCCGAGAAGACTGCGTATGAAAGCGCCGATGCGATCATTGCTGTTTCGCAAGGAATGCGCCGCGATGTTTTGCGCGCCTACCCACAATTAGATCCAGCAAAAGTGCACGCAATTCTTAATGGGATCGACACCGATCACTACGCACCAAAACCGGATCAAGCAGTTCTGGACAAATATGAAATTAGCGGTGAGTTCGCGATTTTTGTTGGCCGCATTACTCGTCAAAAAGGTTTGGCGCATCTGCTTGCAGCATGGAAAAATGTAGATCCGACTCATGGACTGGTGTTGCTTGCTGGCAGTCCAGATGAACCAAGAATTGGCGCAGAGATCGAAGCAGCGATCACCGAGTTGCAACGCACTCGCTCCAATATCTGGTGGGTGCGAGAGATGGCGCCGCAAGACGATGTGATCTCGTTGCTCTCTAGCGCGCAACTATTTATCTGCCCATCTATCTATGAACCACTAGGCATTGTGAATCTAGAAGCGATGGCCTGCGAAACCGCAGTCTTGGCTTCAAAAGTGGGTGGTATTCCAGAAGTTGTTGCAGATGGCGTCACTGGCGAACTCGTGAAATATCCGGGCCCAGCTGGTAGCGCGCAATTTGAGACGGATTTGAGCGTCAAGATCAACGAATTGATGTCCGACCGTGCCAGATTGGCTGCTTATGGCAAGGCTGGTCGCGTGCGAGCGATTGATCAATTTAGTTGGGATGCAATTGCCCAAGAGACAGTAGAGCTTTATCGCTCGCTTCTGTTGGCAAACCAAACCTGCAAGCCGTGAGCTGGAATCAAGACCATAGCCCGTGGGCTCTCTAGCTTAGGTTCGTAACTCAGCACGTTTTCCGCTGAATCAAAGACCGAACGGAACGAGTGGCCGTAATTCTCCGGCGGCAAGATAAATTCGCGTGGTTCTGAATAGTTGTTGAGCAGAATCAATAAGCCTTGGTCTTCTGTCGCTTCGACATACATGCCGAGTGTGTGTGCATCGAGCTTTGCCCAACCTTCGGCTTCCATTTCGTGTCCATGGCGTGAGAACCACGCCAAGTCGCGCCTTGATGTGTTGAGATCGAGTTCGCCTTTAAAAAACATCCGGACTACTGGCATCAGATATTTGCGACGGATTGAAATCAAATTGATGGTTGTCATCAACATATCGAGTGAGCGAACGTCGTGGTTCCAGTTAAGCGCCCAGCCGCCACCAAATGCATCATCGCCCATCAATTCGGCTCCGCTTTTTTTTGCGGGCAGTGAGTAAGCATTATTGGAACCTAGTTGAGAGCGACCGACTTCATCGCCCATCACGAGCATCGGAATACCAGCAGACATCAAGAGCGATGCCATGAGTGATTTCTTCAGACGCTGGCGCATATCGACGATGTAGTAATCATCGCTCGGACCTTCGTGGCCAACATTCCATGAATGGTTAGAGTTCGTACCATCCATATTCTCTTCACCATTGGCTTCGTTGTGCTTCTGGTTATAGGTGACTAAATCATTCAAAGTGAAGCCGTCATGGGCGGTGAGAAAATTAATAGTTGATGTAGGTCCACGGTAGGTAAAGATGTCGTGCGAACCAGAGAGCCTAGTAGCGAGTTCGCCCACGCCATTTGCGGGTTCTCCCCCAGCTTCGGCCAACCAAAACTTGCGAACCGCATCGCGATATTTATCGTTCCATTCGCGCCATGGATAAGGAAATCCGCCTAGCGCATAGCCCTTGGTGTCCCATGGCTCAGCGATCAACTTACGTTCGCGCAGGATTGGGTCGGCCACGATCGCCACAATCAAGGCGCTAATTCCATCGATCTCGCCATGGCTTCTGGCCAAAGCTGCAGCCAAGTCGAAGCGAAAACCATCGATACCGATCTCGGTACACCACCAGTGGAGCGAATCAATAATCATGCGCACAACGTGCGGGCGACGCACATCCACTGTGTTGCCACAACCAGTGACATCGTCGTAGATATCGCCAGTGATGCGACGATAGAAAGTCTTGCTGTCGATTCCTCTAAACGAGAGCGTAGGCCCGCCAACTCCACCTTCGCCGGTGTGGTTGTAGACAACATCAAGAATCACTTCAATACCAGCGGCGTGCAACTGCGCTACCGCTTCGCGAAGTTCGGTGATCGGATCATCGGTCGCGGCGTAACTTCGATGCGGGGCCGAGAAGGCGATGGGGTTGTAGCCCCAGTAATTCTCACGACCGCAAGCAACAATCGCTGGCTCTGAAACAAATTCGTGGATTGGAAGCAGTTCAATCGCAGTAATTCCTAGGGTCTGCAAATATTCAATAGTGCTCGGGTGGCCAAGTGCTTTGTAGGTACCACGTTCGCTCTCTGGAATTGCCATATTAAATTCGGTGAGGCCGCGAACATGAGCTTCATAAATAATGGTGCGAGACCATGGCGTGCGCAACCTTGGGTCAGATGCCGGTTGGGCTTTATTCACAACCGAGAGCGGAACAAATCCTAGGTTGTCTCGGGTGTCCATCACGGTGGTGTCACCGTTACCAAATCCATCGCTTGCAACGTGGCTATAAATTTCTGGAACGTATTGCAACTCGCCCCAGACTGCGTGGGCATTTGGATCCATCAAAAGTTTATGTGGATTAAAGCGCCATCCTCGTAGCGGATCCCAGAGTCCATAAACCCGGTAACCGTATTTTTGACCTGTGCGAATTCCTGCAAAATATCCGTGAAAGATCGGACCATTACGATCCACTAGTTCATGGCGAACTTCTACGAGTTTGCCATCAACCTCATCGATTAAACAGAGTTCAACTTTTGTTGCTGCAGCTGCCCAGATAGCAAAATTGGTGCCTTCTGGGGTTTCAAATGCACCAAGATATCTTTGGTCGCCGCGAGCCATGCGCAAAGATTAGCGTTAAATGCTGCGTAACCAGATCGTTGCAAGCGGTGGAATCATTAACTTTGAGGTGAGATGCAACTTGTCAATTGTTACATTCACATTACATCCACTTCCACCGAAGCGGCCGTCATCGGTATTGAGTACAAGTTCCCATTTTTTATCAGCTGGAAGTGATAGCCAATAATCACTTCGAGGTACCGGCGAGAAATTTGAAACACTTACAAGCGCGTTGCCCTCGTTGTCCCATCTGCTGAAGGCAACGATGTTGTTTTCGCGGTCATCGACTACAACCCATGAGAATCCACTGGGGTCGTTATCGCGCTGCCAGAGCGCTGTGATTTCGCGATAATTTTTATTGAGCTCTTTGACTGTCTCGGTAATACCTTGATGTTCGGCGTATTGAGTGAGGTGCCAATCTAGCGATTGGGTCGAACGCCACTCTTGTGATTGGGCAAACTCCGAACCCATGAAGAGAAGTTTCTTGCTGGGTTGTGCCCACATAAATCCATAGAGCGCGCGCAGAGTTGCAAGTTCCTGCCAACGATCACCTGGCATCTTTGCAACCATCGATCCTTTGCCGTGGACTACTTCGTCGTGCGAATACGGCAAGATGTAATTTTCGCTAAATGCGTAGAGCATTGGCTTAGTGATTTCATCGTGGTGATAGACCCGATTAATCGGGTCCTCTTGGATGTACGCCAAAGTGTCGTGCATCCAACCCATGTTCCATTTAAATCCAAAGCCGAGTCCACCATCGGAGGTCGGACGCGTGACCCCGGGCCATGAAGTTGATTCTTCGGCGATCATCATCGCACCAGGCACTCGCGCATAACAGCGCGCGTTGAGCTCTTGTAGAAATGCAACTGCGCCAAGATTTTCGCGGCCGCCATAAATATTTGGAATCCACTCACCGCTCTTGCGTGAGTAATCCAAGTAGAGCATTGATGCGACTGCATCTACGCGAATACCGTCGATGTGAAATTCCTCTAGCCAATAAAGCGCGCTGGCAATGAGGAAATTACGCACTTCGTTTCGGTCATAGTTAAAGATCAGCGTTCCCCAGTCTGGGTGTTCACCCAACCGTGGATCTTCGTGTTCGTAGAGCGCGGTGCCGTCAAAGCGAGCTAGCGCCCACTCATCTTTTGGAAAGTGCGCTGGCACCCAATCCATAATCACTCCAATACCTGCTTGGTGGAGTGAATCGATGAGGTAACGAAGTTGATCTGGGCTACCAAAACGTGGCGTGGGTGCAAAGAAGGAGGTGACTTGATAACCCCACGATGGCTCGTATGGATGAGCGGTGAGCGGCAAAAACTCCACGTGCGTGAAACCAAGTTCTTTGACATAGGCGACAAGCGCGGTTGCAAGTTCGGTGTAAGAAAGTCCAGGACGCCAAGAACCTAGGTGAAGTTCATAGATCGACATCGGTTGTGCCCACGGTTGCGATTTGCTGCGAGTTTCTAACCAGGCTGCATCGTTGAAAGTGTAAGAAGATTCGGTAACGATCGATGCCGTACTTGGTGGAATTTCACACTCTTGTGCAAGCGGATCTGCGTGATCGACCCACGCGCCAAATTTTCCTAAGACTGCATATTTGTAGCGCGTGCCAGCGCTGACTTCGGGCATAAATATTTCCCAGATGCCCCCACCAATCTGGTGCATAGGGTTTGTCGCTTTATCCCAAAAATTGTGATCGCAAATCAGACTTACAGCTTGGGCATTTGGAGCCCAGACAGCAAAGGATGTGCCAAGCAAGGCGCCGTGTTCATCCCGCCGAACATGCGCTCCCAAAACTTTCCATAGATCTTCGTGTCGACCTTCGGAGATCAAATAGAGATCTAGCTCGCCCAGCAGTGAAGGTGTGCTCATATATTCACTTTGAGAATATAACCAACAGAGTATTTGCCGATAGCAGGGTCAATCCGAATATGAGAATGCGGATGGAGCTCGAACTCTTGGTTGGTAAGCAGGTTGGTGGCGTGAAATTCTTGCGCCTCAAATCCCAAGTGGTACATGTCCCAATGAATATAGGTCTCTTGGGCGTGGACCGGATCTAAGTTCACAATAATAAGGATGAGGTTCTGGCCATCGCGCTTTGAGTATGCAAGCACTTGATCTGAGTCAGTTGGATGAAATCGCAGATTGCGCAAGCCGTGGAGCGCTTGATTGCTTGCGCGGATCTGATTGAGCGCACCAACAAACTCCATCAGGTTTCTCCCTGATTTCACTGCGCCATCCCAGTCGCGAACTTTGATCTCGTACTTCTCTGAATCTAAATACTCTTCGCCGCCCTCTTTAAAGCGCTCGGATTCAAAGAGTTCAAAGCCGGCATACATACCCCACGATGGCGTCATGGTGGCTGCAAGGAGTGCGCGCTGAGCAAAAATTAACGGCTCACCTGATTGCAGATGGAACGGCAAGATATCTGGAGTGTTGACCCAGAAATTTGGTCTGAAATACGCACTGCTCTGCTGTGAAACTTCGGTGCCATATTCGATGAGCTCGTGCTTGGTGGTACGCCACGTGAAATATGTGTAGGACTGTTGGAAACCAGCCTTACCTAGCGCGCCCATCATTGCTGGGCGAGTGAATGCTTCGGCCAAAAAAACTACTTCTGGGTGCAGGTGATTGATTCGCGCAATCAAGTCCTGCCAGAACTGAACTGGTTTGGTATGTGGGTTATCGACTCTAAAGATTTTTACGCCTTTAGAAATCCAGAGCTCCAGAATTCGAGAACACTTGGCCAAAATGCCTTCATAATCTTTATCGAAATTTATTGGATAAATATCTTGATATTTTTTCGGAGGATTTTCGGCATACGCGATTGTGCCGTCGGCGCGGATCGTGAACCACTCGCGGTGCTCACTCGCCCACGGATGATCCGGTGAACATTGCAACGCAAAGTCCATCGCAATTTCGATGCCAAGTTTTTTGGCAGCGCCAACAAAGTGTTCAAAGTCCGCCATAGTTCCGAGTTCAGGATTGATTGCATCATGGCCGCCATCGGAATTGCCGATAGCCCATGGCACACCTGGATCGGTTGCTCTCGGAGTTAACGTGTTGTTGCGGCCCTTGCGAAATGAGTGACCGATAGGATGAACTGGTGGCAGGTAGAGCACATCAAAGCCCATATCGCGCACGCGGGCTAAGGATTTTTCTGCTGTGACAAATGTGCCAGAAGTAATCGAACCATCGCGATTTTTAATCGCGCCTTCGCTGCGTGGAAAGAACTCATACCAAGCGCCATAGAGCGCGCGTTCACGTTCTACGTAGATCGGAAAATCTTCTGATCTCGATGAAATTGCGCGATCTTCGCCAAATGCTTCGATGTAAAAATGATGCGTCCCAAGTACTAGTGGCCGGATAAGCGCTTCATAACGGTCAGTTCCTGGCCAGAATTCACGCATCGGAGCACGCGACACTTCTTTGCGTTGTGGACCCAGAAGCACGAGCTCTGCAAAGAGTGGTTCGTGACCTTCGCGGATGATGGTGGCACGCACCGCGATCTCTTCGTTAACCACTGCTTTGGCGGGACGAACTTCTCCACCAAAGTAAATGGTGGGCTCGACATCAAAGATCGGGAAGCGATTTCGCATGAGGGAACTTTAACTGTTCAGGTTAGTCATCACGTGCTTAATGCGCGTGTAATCCTCGAATCCATACATCGAGAGATCTTTGCCGTAACCCGATTGCTTAAAGCCACCATGTGGCATTTCGGCGACCAACGGAATGTGGGTGTTGATCCAGACACAGCCAAAGTCGAATGCCTTGGCCATACGCATGGCGCGGCCATGGTTTGAAGTCCAGACCGAAGAAGCCAGACCATAGTTCACTCCGTTTGCATAAGCCACAGCTTGGGCTTCATCAGTGAATTTCTGAACAGTGATTACTGGTCCAAATATCTCGTTCTGCACCATCTCATCGTCTTGGCGTAGGCCTGCAACTACAGTGGGGTTAAAGAAGTATCCAGCGCGATCTACTTGATTGCCACCTGCAACAACCTGAGCATGGCTTGGAGTGCGCTCGATAAAGCCTTTTACGCGGGCTAATTGGTTGGCATTGTTGACTGGACCATAGAGAACATCTTCTAGCGGCCCACCTGTCTTAATTGAATCTTTCGCTTGCGCCGCAAGAAGTGCAACGAACTCATCGTAAACACCCTCTTGGACGATCACGCGAGTAGCTGCGGTGCAATCTTGACCAGCGTTAAAGTAACCAGCACCTGCGATCGCTTCGGCTGCCGCTGCAAGATCCGCATCATCAAAGACCACGACTGGCGCTTTGCCACCTAGTTCTAAGTGAACGCGCTTGAGATCTTGTGCTGCGCTTTTAGCAACGTTCATGCCAGCTGCAACTGAACCCGTAATCGAGACCATCGCAGGTGTCACGTGTTCTGCTAGCAGACGACCGGTGTCGCGATTTCCGGTCACAACGTTAAATACTCCAGCAGGCAAGAACTCAGCCATGATCTCAGCCATCAGAACTGTTGACGCTGGTGTGGTGTCAGAAGGCTTAAGTACAACTGTATTTCCGGCAGCAATTGCTGGTGCCCATTTCCAGACCGCCATCATCATTGGGTAATTCCACGGAGTTACTTGCGCGCAGACACCGATTGGTTCGCGGCGAATGAATGAGGTCATGCCGCGCATATATTCACCGGCAGATTTGCCTTCCAAATTGCGAGCAGCGCCAGCAAAGAATCGAATCTGATCGCACATCGGTGGCAGCTCTTCTGATGCAGTCAATGCGATCGGCTTGCCAGTGTTCTCACTCTCAACGGCGACCATCTCATCTGCTCTGGCTTCAATCGCATCTGCAATTTTGAGAAGAGCGCGCTGTCGCTCCGACGGAGTTGAATCACGCCAATCGGTAAAAGCGTTGGCTGCTGCGCTCATCGCGCGATCTACATCGGCTGCGCCGGAGATAGGTGCCGTAGCGTAAGCCTGAGCCGTGGCGGGATTAATTACTTCACTTGTCTGGCCAGATTCTGAGGCGACAAATTTTCCGTCGATAAAGTTTGAGAGGCTTTTCATAGCCCTACTCTAGAAGGACTATCGAAAAATGCGAATACCCTGCAGATAGATGGCGCAGCCCAAGCAGTAATTAAAGGCGCTATTGAGAAATGCTGCGAAAATGCAGGCTGCTGTAGCAACCGTGAAAAGCAACCAGGTATGGCTCAGAGCCCCGACTGTGGCAAGCAGCACGAATCCAAAACCCATCTGTTGCGCAAAGCGAGGCGGGCGAGAGTCTTCGGTTGGTACCTGCCCCGAAAAATTTTTGCGCTTATTGAGGTAGGGCGCAATCACACGGCGATATACAAATCCGTAGGGACTATTGGGCATGCTGTAGAAAGCTGAGATTGCAAAAACGAGAAGTTGCCAGATGGTCAAGAGAGTGGATCGTGTTAACAAAGCGACAATGAGAACGATAGTAGTGATCGCTGCGCTAAAGCGCGGACCACGGGCATCAATGAACGTGGGCTGCGCCATGTAACTTCTCCAATACAGCAACGAGTTGGCTCTTTTTAGGAGCGCCAACCGCACGACCAATCTCTTGACCATTTGCATCTAAAAATAGTGTTGTGGGAGTTTGATGCACTTTGAGTCGACGTACCAACTCCAAATGAGATTCGGCGTCGATCTCGATATGCGCAATCCCTGGGAATTGTGGTGTGAGGTTTTCCAGAATCTGCCGAGTGGCACGACATGGTGCGCAAAACGCTGAAGAGAATTGCAGCACAGTTGCGACCGATCCAAGATCTGCACCGATCTCCGCACGCGAGAGGATCGGATGAAAATTCTTCTTCACTCGAAACCGACCTCGATTACTCTTTGAGACCAGGCCGAACATCGTTGCCACTACAAGTATGGCAATAACGATCGCACCGCTTTTCATAGCCCCATATTCTCACCTGCGGCTGTAAGAACCTAAACGCGGATGAGTTGCATCAACAAACACTGCGCACATACTTAGCTCTGCCGACTCTGGCTAACGCAGCGAAGCAAGTCCCACGCAACGTGGTTTTGGTCCACCGTTGGTGTTGCCGTAACGATGATAAGTAATTGCCACCGATTGCTCTAGCAACCAACGTGCTGCCTCAATATCTCCGCGCTGGGTGACTGGGCGAATGTCGATCGTAATCCCCCGCGCCATAGCTGCGGCTTTTGGAGCGCTCTCACTGGAGAGCCAGCGGACTTTGTACGTAGCCCGCTCGAGCAGTTCTTCAACTCTCTCGGAAGTCGCAGAACTCCAACGAACGTCGATGCCAGTTAAACCCGCTATATATTTGATTAATTCGATATCAGCAACAGAAGTGGAGTCATCCACTCGAACTATTACTGGTGCGAGCGGCTTGCGATAGCGCTGATAATTTTTCTCGACACTCAAACCAGTTTTATCTAGCGCAACTCCGCCTACCTCATGCCACCACTTATCTACCGACCACTTGGCAGCTTGCACATCGACAAGTGCGGACCAGTCGCGAAGTGTGTTGAGGTAATTCGGACCACCTGCTTTTGCAGTCGAGCCGACGCTAGATTTTTTCCAACCGCCAAATGGTTGGCGTTGAACGATCGCGCCGGTGATTCCGCGATTAATGTAAAGATTTCCAGCTTGAACGTTCTCCATCCAATACTCGCACTCTCGAACATCGAGTGAGTGAATACCAGCAGTCAGGCCAAAGTCGGTCGCGTTCTGCCAAGCAACAGCTGTCTGAAAATCAGGCGCAACCATCAAAGCAAGTACCGGTCCAAACCATTCGTTGCGATGACTCCACGAGCCTGGCTTCACGCCAACTTTCACTCCCGGGCGCCAGAGTTGTCCGGCATCGTCGAGTGGCATTGGTTCAACCAACCATGACTCACCTTCGTCAAGAGTGGTGAGTGCACGCCAGAGCGCGCCGTCTGGTTTGCGAATGACGGGACCGACAGTTGTTCGATACTCCCAACCTGCACCAACTTTGAGTGAAGTGACATCGTCGACTAATTGGCGCAAGAACGCTGGGTCTTTGTAAATACTTTCAACAATAATGCCCAATGAGGCAGCGCTACATTTTTGTCCGGCATGACCGAAAGCTGATTGCACCAAATCCTTCACTGCCGCATCGATATCGGCACAGGCCGAAACCAAGAGCGCGTTCTTGCCAGAAGTCTCACCCAACAAATTGAGGTCTGGCTTCCACTCGGTGAACATCTGTGCGGTGTCGATAGAGCCAGTCAAAATCAAGGCATTCACCCCAGGGTGGGTCACCAAATGCTTGCCGGCGTGATCATCACAGGTAGAGACAAACTGGAGCGCGCTCTTAGGTACGCCGCCAGCCCAGAGCTGATTGGCAAGCAACCATGCAGTCGCCACGGTCTCTGGCGCAGATTTAAGAATGACAGTGTTGCCGGCAGCAAGCGCTGCGCAGATTCCGCCAGCAGGAATTGCATACGGGAAGTTCCATGGCGGAATCACCAAGACCACGCCGCAGGCCTTGGAATCATTGCCATCAAATGCATGTTCACCGTAGTAACGCGCAAAGTCGATCGCCTCACTCACCTCTGGATCAGCCTCGGCTACTGTCTTACCGGCATCGCGTGACATAGTTGCAATCGCAAGTGCGCGCTGAGATTGCATTACTTCGGCAACTTTGAAAAGAATCTCGCGACGAGTCGCTGCCGGAGTGTTACTCCAGGAACCAATTGAGCTTCGTGCAACATCGACTGCTTGATCGATCATTCCAGCATCGGCCACTTGATACTCATACCAAATTTTTGCGTTGTCCCCTGGGTCACTTCCGTATTCAGGAGTATTACCAGTGATCTGTGAGCCAGCAATGACAAGAGGAATTTCGAGATATGCGTTCTTGATGCGCGCGATTTCTGCAGTGACCGCTTCGACATATCGCGGATCAGTGGGATCACCATTGGCCTGATTATGGAATGTTGAATAGTCCACTGGGTCAGCAACATGACGACGCGATGTAGTGGCAATCGTGTGGCGTTCGACAAGTGAACGTTCGAAGCGTGCCTTTTGCTCGGCAAACTTGGCTGGGTTCGTAGCGATTTCAAAAGTTGCTTTGAGGTAATTTTCATCTGAAGTATTCTCATCAAGGCGACGAACTAAGTAAGCAACCGCTGAAGCAAAATCATCTTTATTGGTGACCGGGGTATAGAAGAGCACCTTGTGACCAGAACGGGTGATTGCAAGGGCTTCAGCGTTGGCCATGCCTTCAAGCATTTCAATGTCTAGCTGCTCAAGTACACCACGGGTGCGTGCTACTTCTAGCGCCCACGTCAGATGAAAGAGGTTGTGAGAAGCGATACCGATGCGGACAGCGTGGGCGTGCTCGGGACGAAGCGCAGTGTCTACCAAGCGCGAATAACTGGCGTCGACATCTGACTTTGAGCCATACGGGGCTGGACTATAGCCGTGGAGTTCGCCCTCGGCTTTTTCCATCGCCAGATTGGCGCCTTTGACCAACCGGATCTTGATAGTTCCGCCAGCGGCTTCATATCGCTGTGTCGCGAATACAACTAAGTCGGCAAATGCAGCATGAGACTCGGGCAAGTATGCCTGCAAGACGATTCCAGCACTGATGTGCAAGAACTCTGGCTCGGCGAGCACGCGCTTAAATGCATCTACGGTGAGGGCAAGATCTTTGAACTCTTCCATGTCGAGGTTAATGAAAGTGTTGGCGGAATCAGCGGCGCGATAAATTTCGCGTAGCTTCTCGCAAACCGCTGTGAGTGAACCTTTGTGATCAATGATGATCATCTGCGCGACTACTGCCGAGAGTTTGACCGAAACATAATCAATCTCTGGGCGAGAGATCATTTCGAGGAGACGATTAAAACGCTCTGACGCTTCGTGGCTTCCCAGTACCGCTTCGCCTAAAACGTTGATATTGAGTCGAATATTTTCTTTACGACGAAGCTCTACATGCTTGCTTAATTTCTCTGGCTCGGCCTGCAAAATTAAATCTTTAGAGAGCGCACGGACTCGTTGGTGAATTACCTTCACAATAAATCCAGGAAGGATCGTGGCAACCACTCGGATAAATTTAAGTCCGAAAGCGTTGATTACTCCAAAGCCTTTAATCGACGCTTTGCGCGCGGCTCCTGCAAAAATTTTAATTGCATCTCGGGTTGAGTGAACTCGCATCACTTCATCGGTGAGCGTGATTGTTACTTCAATTGCCTGGGGATCTTTAAAAAGACGACCTACGCGCTTGCGGTTTGATTTCTCGCGGCGGGTACGCAGAGTCTCGCTACTAGCAATCAGCGCACGAGCTTGTTCTATCGACGCTGTGGCAGTCTCATCAATTCTGGGGTCCGTAGGCAAGACGCTCATTAAATATCTTCTCCAAATTCCAAAACCCAAACACCCTGCAGGGCTCGCTCGTGATAGCCAAATATAACTATCTCCGAGCAGTAAAGTGCTCCTAATGAGCGCCTGGAAGCACCGTGCAAGCAGCTTTGGGAGCAAACTCACTCGCGTTCTTTTAACGGGCTTAAGTGCCGTGGTGGTTGCGATCCTGCCTGCCGCGCCGAGCGCCATTGCGGCAGCGACCCCCACTAGCACTTTGGCACCAGCGCCTTTGCCGACGAACTCTCCAACACCTACCCCGCTTGCGGCTGTTGGACCAGGCGGGCGAATCTTTGGATTAGATATCAGTCGCTATCAACACACTACTTCTGCTCCGATTAATTTTGCGACCATGGCAGCACACGGTGTGAGCTTTCTCTATATTAACGGCGGTAATACTCTGCCTGACGCAGATGCGCTAGCAGCCACGTATTACCAAAGTGATCGCGCGGCTGCGCAAGCCGCTGGTATCTATACCGGCTTTTATTATTACGTGCACTTGCCCAACACCACCAAACTCGCCACGATCTTGTCGAGTGCCGATGATCAGGCGAATAAAGTGATCAATCGAATTAACGCAGATGGTGGCTTGAACTCACTTGACCTACCTGTCGCGCTCGATATTGAAACTACCTGCACCAAGGCCGCCATCTTCGGAATCTGCGTAAAAAATATGAGCAGCAAAAATATTTTTGCTTGGGTCACCGAATGGGTGAGCGATATCCACGCAGCAACTGGTCGCAATCCAGTGATCTATTCGTTCCTATCGCTGCTCCATGGCAGTCTGGGAAGCGCAAACTCACTTGTGATTAATCCACTCTGGGTAGCTACTGCTGGAGTCAGCGCAGCTCAACCTGGTAGCCAACCGGGACAACTCAAAGGCGGATGCAGCACCAATGTCTGGACATCTCCGGGCTGCGCACTGCAGTGGACGATTTGGCAATACTCATCCGTCGGTAATGGTCGTACGTACGGAATCCCAACTGGAAACGTCGATCAAGATATTTTTGCGGGCAGCGCACAAGACTTTCTTAATTTTGCTGCTACTGGCTTAGAAGCACCAATGACGCCACCAGTTATCACCGAAGTATCGGCAAGCGCTAGCCCTGTGGGTTAACAATTAAAACTTACGCGCGAAGGGCTCGGGCCTGCGCATGAGAATAATCAACAGCAACGGAATCAGAACATAGGGCGAATTAATCGCTAAGAAGCTGACCGGATGCGGGGTGCGCCATTGGGCTTCGCCAAAGAGTTCCACTCCAAAGACCAAAAGGAGATAGAACGGCCCATAAACAAAGGCAGAAAGTCCAGTAACAAATCGCATCCAGACTGGTGGGTGCAGGAAGAGTGGGTCATTTACGCTGGCGTAGGAGTAGTTGATCCGCGCCAAAATATTGGAACTGTGGGGCGATTCCACCACCCCGAGCGTGGGGATCGCATCGCTAATCATTGAGCTCACAAAAGCCCAAGAGAAGAAAACGACAAATAAGTAATCGAATTTTCGATCTTTAAGCGGCAGATTCACTACAGAAAAATAGCATTTTCGATCGCGAAGGGTGCGTGTGTGAACTTTATTTAGCGAGAACTTGGCGCATGATCTTCTCGATCAAGTGCTCCCAATCCGCATCATTCATCTGGGTGGTGGTGATGTCATCTACCCCGCGGCCCAAGGTATAGGCCTGGATGAAAACAGCGCCGGTGCGAGCCTCAAAGTTGGTGTTTAAGAAGCCACGGTCTTGCGCCATTTGAAAGGCTTCGGTGAGTGAATCGGTGAGTTGCTGCTGGACTTCACCCAAGGCTTTGCGAAAGCGCTCATTTTTCTCGCTCCTGGCCAGAATGCGAGCGCGCTCGAAGCGAACTGCCGCATTTTCTCGAGCTTGGGTAGCTCTAGTGACCCCAATAAGTGCTGTAAACAACTCATCTTGAGTACCCGAAGCGTTAATGATGTCTTTAATAACTTGTGCCGAATTACGCACTGTGACCTGAAATCGCACTAATAGCGCTTGTTCAAGGAGATCGCTGAAATCTTCGAAGAAATGATAAAGCGAGCTTTTTGAGATTCCCGTGGCCTCCAAAACCATTGCCGCGTTGATCTCTTCAAATGTCACTTCATCCAAAAGTCGCACGGTCGCATCAACCAGAGTTTGACGCGTTGCGTGGACTTCCGATCTCATTTCCCAAGTTTAATCACTTGTGGATTAATTAGAGCAGCGCGAGCGCAGCAATACCGGCGTCGTAACCCTTGTCTTCCTTGGAACCCACTCCGCCTATGCGCGCAACGGCTTGTTCCATATCGGTACACATCAATACGCCAAATCCGATCGGCTTTGAACGGGAGAGTTGGACATCCATCACTCCTTGAGTCACGCCTTGGCAGACATAATCAAAGTGCGGGGTCTCACCTTTCAGAACCAGACCCACCACAACTGCTGCGTCAAAGCCCTTGTCCATCGCCATTTGGGCAGCCAGTGGCAGTTCAAAGGAGCCAGGAACATACGAGATTTCATAGCCAACTGAGTGCTCGTCCATTGCCTTGACCGCGCCGGCGATCAGGGGGTCGCAGATATCGGTGTGCCAAGAAGCGCTGATAATCGCTACTTTCTTACCAACTGGTGGATTAATAACTACTTTCGGTGCTGCTCCTGCCATGATCTCTCCTTAGTTGATCTCGAGTGAATGCTGCATGCGGACTTTTTTAGTAAGTAAATAATCGTGATTTGAAGGCGTGATCTCACTCTGCAGGTTCAGAGTGTGGACGATGACGCCACTTTCACTGAGGGCATCGCTCTTCACTGGATTGTTGCTTAAAAGCGTGAGCTCGGTGATGCCGAGATTTTTTACAATCTTGACCGCATCACTCCAATCACGTTCGTCAGCTTCGTGGCCAAGTTCTAGATTGGCATCGACTGTATCAAGGCCATTGTCTTGCAGAACGTATGCTGCAATTTTCTGAGCCAGGCCGATTCCACGACCTTCGTGATCGCGCAGATAAATGATGTAACCAGAACCTTTGGCTTCAATCGCTGCAAAACTTCGATTGAGCTGATCACCACAATCACAACGTGCGCTTGCGAATGCATCGCCCGTCAAGCACTCTGAATGAAGCCGAACCAAAGGATTGTGAGTTAGCTCGCCAAATTTGAGAATCGCATGATCAACACCGCTTGGGGTTGTGTGGACTGCGATCTGCCACTGGGCCCCGGCGCGTGGAAGTTTGGCCCACTCATATTTTTTAGGCGCTGGTGGGTTGATTGTGATTCGAGTGGCTGTGTAATCGATTAACTCTTGGATCGTGAATATTGGAATATTGTGTTGGGTTGCAAATGCTGCAAGCTTCTCCCCGCGCATCATTGAACCATCGTCGTTCACAAGTTCAGCAATGGCAGTGACTTCTGTGGCGCCTACCAACTGCGCCATCGCAACACCAGCTTCAGTGTGACCCTGGCGCTCGGCGAGACCGCCAGGGTTGGCGACCAACGGGAAGACATGGCCAGGGCGTGCGAAATCCGTAGGTTTCGCGCTCGGATTCGCCAGAGCGTTGATTGTATTGGCGCGCTCTTGGGCGCTAATTCCTGTGGTGTGGTCTTTGAGCACGTCCACCGAGACTGTGTAGGCAGTCTTCTTCTCGTCTTGATTGTTCTTCACCATAGATGGCAAGCGGAGTAAGTCTGCGATCTCTTGGGTAAGTGCTGCACAGATCAAACCAGAGGAATAGCGGACCATAAATCCAAGGCTCGGGGCGGTAGCGCTCTGCCCAAGGAGCATGAGATCGCCTTCGTTTTCGCGCGACTCGTCGTCGGTGATAATTACAAACTTGCCTTGCTTAAATTCATCTAGTGCTTCTTGAAGTGATAGTTGGTTCGACATTATTCGCCTCGTTTCAAAAGACGCTCGACATATTTTGCGAGAACATCTACTTCGATATTTACCTGATCGCCAACTTTGCGCGCGCTTAAATTCGTTTTCTTGAGAGTCTCTGGAATTAACCAGACCGAGACTTGATTGAGCTCATCGCTGAGTTCCCCGACTGTGAGTGAAACTCCATCAACGCAGATTGATCCTTGTGGTTGCACATACTTCATCAAGTGATCTGGGATCACGATATCGATTCGCTGCCATTGCTCGCCAGGTGTGATCGCGGCAATCGTGCCAACTCCATCGACATGTCCTTGCACAATGTGGCCGCCCAAGCGGTCGGAAACTTTTGCAGCAAGTTCTAAATTAACCAGCGACCCGAGCTCGAGTGATCCTAGCGAAGAGAGTTTAAGAGTTTGCACCATGACATCAGCGCAAAAATAATCTGCTGCGAACTCAATCACAGTGAGGCAGACTCCATTAACTGCAACTGAATCTCCGAGTTTCACATCGGTTAAGAAGTCTGCGACATCGAAGCGAAAGACTGCGCTATCTGGCTTGCGATCAATCGCTCCAACTTTTCCAACTGCTTGGACAAGTCCGGTAAACATCAGGAAACCGCCTTACTGTGGGTAGGTTTAACTCGAAGGTGTGAGAGCAAGTCGGGTCCGACTTGGGTGTAGGAAATTAGCTCTAAATCATGGCGCTGGGAGATGCTATTTACGCCTATTTCGCCGATAAAAGGCGTGCCTGCTCCAAATAACGTGGGGGCTTGGATCAAGATGATTTCATCGATCAGGCCAGAGTTAAAGAGCGCTGTTCCCAAGGTACTGCCGGACTCGACCAAGACCTGTTTGATCCCACGCGTTGCTAACTCGCTAGCTAGGGCATCGCAATCATGGTTTTGCCAGAGCAGAGTCTCGGCCCGATCATCAAAAATTTTGCTACTAACAGGCACTTCTCGTTTGCCAACCACAATTCGAAGTGGATTTTTTTGATTGAGTTCATCATGAGGAATAAGTTCTGGGTTGTCAGCCAAGACCGTTCCGGTTCCAACAAGAATTGCATCGCTCTTTCGGCGCAGAGTGCTGACATATTCGCGAGCAGCAGCGCTAGTAATCCACTTGGAACTGCCATCTTGCGCAGCGGTTTTACCGTCGAGGGTGGCAGCGATCTTCCAAATAAATAGTGGACGTTTATGTTCAATCACACTCAACCACGCGCGATTGACAAATCGGGCCTGCTCTTCTAAAACTCCGCCGATCACTGCAACGCCTGCTGTAAGCAAACGCTCGCGACCACCTGCTGCAACTGGGTTGGGATCTTGCACGGCAAAGACTACTTTTTGAATTCCCGCTGCAATGATGGCATCAACGCACGGACCAGTTTTGCCGGTGTGGTTGCAAGGTTCGAGTGTGACCACGATCGTGGCATCTGCTGGAATGGAGGTGGCATTTTTGATCGCAACAACTTCGGCGTGATCGCCACCAGCATGAAATCCTTCAGCGATAATCGCACCGCGTGAATCAAGAATTACTGCACCGACCACAGGATTAGCGCCAGTCTTGCCTTCGCCTTGGGCAGCCAAAACGAGCGCGCGTTGCATCGCGCTGTCGTAGTGAGCTGCAGACATTTCTTTGGCCTCCGGTCGTGTAACCCGGGGCGGAGCTGGCGCCCAAAAATGGGAAAGCGCAGCAAAGGTACGTAAGTCGCACCTTATAGTTCCCTCTCATCCAGACTTTAACTGTCGGTCTTGGAATTTCACCAAGTCCACCGTTAGTTGGCTACTAACGGGTCGCAGACTTTAACTGCCGGTTCGGACTTACACCGACCCCGAGAACTCCCTCAAGTATAACTAGTATTAAGCCATCATGAAAAAGATCGCCTACCTGCTAGATCTGCTCTGCATCTTGATCTTCGTCGCTATTGGCCGCCACGCTCACAACCATGGCGAATCCCTCAAAGGCATCGCCTCTACCACCTGGCCTTTTGCGGTCGGACTGGCGGTCGGTTGGATCAAGATTGTGGCAACCCACCGGGATATTCTCGCTAAAAAATCTGGCGGAATTGTCGTGCTCTCCACTGTGATTATTGGAATGATCTTGCGAGTAGTGGCTGGTCAAGGAACCGCATTTACCTTTTGCATTGTTGCACTGACTTTTCTCTCACTCTTTATTATTGGCTGGCGCGCAATCGCTGCTAAATTTTTGAGTAAGTAATTCTGTAGATGAGTAAACATGGTCTGCTGGCGCTTGTAGGTTCGGGTGAATATTTACCCGTGATGCAAGAGTTCGAAACCACACTGTTAGAAAGCGCTCCTTACACTCGTTATGTGCAGCTGGCGACTGCTGCCGGCCAAGAAAGTAAAGAGCGAATTGAGTACTGGCGCGACCTAGGTGCGATGCAAGCAGAGCGAATTGGAGCAGAGCAAGTATTTCTGCCAGTCTTTGATCGTAACGATGCGATGAATGAAGATTTTGCGGCGCAGATCGATGGCGCAGGATTAATTTATTTAAGCGGTGGCGACCCGCATTATTTGGCACAGACCCTTCTTGATACTCCGGTTTGGAGTGCAATCGTCAAAAATTGGCAGGCGGGTTCGGCGCTTGCTGGTTGTAGCGCGGGTGCAATGGCGATGGGGCCAGACATTCCGAATTTTCGCAAGATGCGCCAATCTGGTTCGCAGGGACTTGCACTTATTCCACAGATTCGCACTATCCCCCACTACGACAAGTTCTTTAAGTGGATTCCAGATAGCGCGGCTGAATTATTTCTTAAAGCACCAGAAGATATTTTTGTTGTAGGCATCGATGAGAAGACCGCCATGGTCACATCCGACTTAGAGAATTGGGATGTGACCGGACTGGGTAGCGTGCACGTTTTAAACGGAGCTCACTCCGGTAAATACGGCGCGGGTAGTTCTATTCGAGTTTAGAAGGCCACCAGATCTTTGGCCCAATGCTATGAACCAGCGCTGGAACCAAGATTGAGCGGACCAACAAAGTATCGAGCAGCACGCCAAAAGCTACTGCGAAGCCAAGTTCTGCCAAGAAAACGAGCGGCAAAATACCAAGAACGGTAAAGGTTGCTGCCAGCACGATTCCGGCCGAAGTAATAACTCCGCCTGTGACAGTGACACCCTTGGTCATTCCAAAGCGCGTTCCGCCAGCCTTTGCTTCTTCGCGCACCCGCGTCATCAAGAAGATGTTGTAGTCAATTCCAAGTGCTACCAGGAATACGAAAGCAAAGAGTGGGAACGAGGAATCCTCGCCTTTAAAGTGGAATAGGTGATGGAAGGCGATCGAGCAGGCACCGAGTGTGGCGAAGTATGAGATCACAACGGTGACGAGCAAGACGAGCGCTGCAAAAATCGAGCGTAGTAGTAGCGCCAAAATGATCGCGATCAACAACAAGATCACAGGGATGATTACTTTTTGATCACGGGTAGTCGCCACGTGGGTGTCGTAGTACACCGCAGATGTGCCACCGACCAACGAGGTTGGATCGATTCCATGAACGAGTGCACGAAATTTTGGAATCAAGTTAGATGCCGCAGCTGAATCTGGAGCATAGGCAAGAGTGACATTAAGTAGCTCTTCACCATTAACAACCATTGGTGGTTGCTTCATTGCGGTTGCAGGAGCACTTGCGCCAGCTGCGGTTTGCAGTGCCACGTTTGTGATGCCTGATGCTGTACTCAGTGCAGCGGTGACTTCGCTAGCTTTATCAGCACTCACCACAATCTGTGTTGGCTCACCAGCTCCGCCAGGGAAGTATTGAGTGAGCTGCTCTTGTCCGATTACTGAATCTGTGCGGGTGGTAAATGATTGCGCAGTTGAAATTCCATTTGCATGCAGGGTGGTAGAAAACGCTGCAAAGACCACAAGAATCAAAGTAGCAATCGCCCAATACTTGCGTGGGTTGCGCTCGGTGGACTTGGCTACCTTGGACCAAATACCAGTGAGCTTCTCATCTTCTGAACCTTGCTTAGGGCGCTTTGGCCAGAATATCCAACGACCAAAGATCACAAGGAGCGCAGGTAGCAAAGTAAGAATGGTGATCATGGCGCAGACGATTCCGATTGCGCCGACTGGCCCTAAACCACGGTTATTGGTGAGTTGTGAGAGCAACAAGACCAGCAGACCAAGCGCTACGGTGCTGCCGGAAGCAACGATTGGTTCCCATACTCCGCGAAGCGCGGACTTCATCGCATCTGTACGGTGTTCTTGTTTGTGGAGCTCTTCGCGATAGCGCGCAATTAATAGCAGCGCGTAGTCGGTAGCAGCGCCTAGTACGAGCACCGAGAGAATTCCTTGAGATTGTCCGTCGAGAGTAATCACATTATGTTTAGCGAGTTCATAGATCACACCGCCTGCAAGTGAAAGCGCGATACCAGCCGAGAAGAGCGGCAAGATCCACAAAATTGGCGAGCGATACACGACGATCAAAATCAGCGCGACAACTAACCCAGTGACGAGCAAGAGGCTGGAATCTAGACCACTAAATGAATTAAAGAGGTCAGCAAAAAGTCCACCAAGTCCGGTTGTGTGGGTAACAAAGCCATTGGCTTCTGCAAAATTAGTTGAGTAGTAACGGATTGTCTGCACGATTGCAGGTAGCACCGGTTTCTTGTTTGGTAGATCGACTCCAGCCGAACTTGAGTCCAGCGGAACGTTTGCCAAAATCGCATCATTCTTTGCAGATGGGAATGCGCCGATCTGTGCGCCGGGTGCTAGATAGGTACTAATAGGAATACTGAGATTTGAGCCATCGGTGTTTTTGATCGGGTTGCCATTGGCATCGACCAAATCTTTTGACGCAAGTGATTGAACAAAAGCAGTTGTCGCAGCAAATTTAGCTGGGGTGACTTGGCCTTCGAAGAGGATCAATGTTGGGAACTGATTGTTGGTGGTGTTATTTGAAAACTTCACGATCGCAGCAGAAGCGCGAGATGACTCTGTGCCAGATGGCAAGAACTTAGAGTTGTCGTTTTTCTGAACCGTCGAAAGGCTGCCAAATAGCGGACCAGTGGTTCCGCTGATGCCGAGCCAGATGATCGCGACCGCAGAGGCCAAAACGATGAGGCGACGATGTGCTTTCTTGGACTTTTGCTCAGACACCTGTGGAGCTCCTATTCACGCCATGCTTGTTCCTATTTACTAGGTTTTACCAGGAGCAGTCTAAACGGTGGGCTCAAAACCTGCCTTTTGAGGGCTAACCCGATCGAAACCGGAGTGCCTTACGGTTAGGAGGGGTCAAATTTGATACTAATCCACCAGAGTTAACTTGAACTCTTGGAGACTAAGACATAATCCCCCCCTTCGGTAAATTTAAGCACCTTTATTGTTACACCGTCCGATGAAATCGACTCGCCTTGATGCAAAGTACCTATTATTTGTGGCCCTTGTGGTCCATTCTTCATTTGAGGATTGTTGTAAAGGAGCGTGATGTTGCCCTGACGGAATCCTTTGTTTAAATCTAATTTGTAAACAAGTACTCCCTCTTCGCTAGAAGTTAGGGGATCTATCTCGCTATTTCTTCTCGACTCAACAACGATAGCTTGTGTAGCGGATAGCTTAATGACAATCATTTTATTATCAGGCGAAGCAATTTCATCCGGTGAAATGAAACTTGTCGCAGGATGCAAATTGCTTACATCCAAGCAATTCATTTGATTTGGAGTGATCCAACCCAATATTAGTTTTTCCCACGTGAAGAAATCTTGTTCGTAAGTGCTATCGTAATTTTCCACATCCCATGCATACGGAACTCCAACCGCCGGAAGTAGAGCTGGCTCTGTTAATCCAAGTGTTAAACCAAACTCGTGCGTGAAATACCCTTGATTAAAAGGAAGTCCGCCTTGCGGATATAGATAAGCACCTTCCACGCCATAATGAATTACCTGCCCTTGAGCAGTTGCATTGAAATGATAAGCGGGGCCAAAGTCAGAAATTTTACTTTTATCAGGCATAACAAGCATAATCTCTTCTGCTTGTGAATAATCGTAATCTTTTTGTGCCGCAAGCATGGCATCTTGAAAGAGGTCCTGCACGTCAGCTGTTGGAGAGTCCAGGTTATAGACTGCCGTCGATTTAGGAATTTCATAGGTTTTATCTGAACTGATGAAATTTATATGAAATTTCCCATAGCTAGCATCGGAATAAAATTCTTTAGCATATGGTTCTTCAGAATTTTCCCACTTTGAAAAAGTTTGAGGATTTAATTGAGCATCAGTATATGACGCAAAAATTACATCGATATTTACCATTCCTTGATTTGTTGCCCAGTCCCCATGATCAAAACTTAATGTGAATGGCGGATTTCCTTGCTCAGTCGAATCGAGTTCGCAGTCAGTAGCTGGCTGAAAATCAGTCACGGCTGATAACGCAGGAGTCGCAACGTCAGGATATGAAGTTCTTGCTGTCGTCGGAGAGTTGTTTTGTGCTGGAAGCCAAACTGCGAAGTGTGTAGCAGCTAAAGGTTCACAGCTTAATTTTCCTGATTCCTGCATGCCGGTGTCCGTTTGGGGATTGCAGGTCGCCGCCCAAATAGATTTGCTGTCAGTTTGGACGCACACGTAAAAACGACCAGATTCAATCGTTTTACCTACGGTTGAACACGATTGTCCCTGAACTATTTTGGGGCCCGCCTTCTTGGAAGTCGTGGAAGCTTGCACGCTTGAGACTGATCCAAGACAGAGTGCAAGTATTCCAATTACCGAACTAACAAGAAGGCGTTTGCGCATGAGGCAATTATCCAAGAATGTGCGTTTATTACCTAAGTGCTACTCGATGATGTTGTTAGGTGTAAAGGTCATGAGAAATTGAAGCACTGAGCTATGGCCGTTTCAATACTCTAGTAGTCGCATCTTGACTGCATCCGTCGAATTCCGGACTACTGCCTGAATCCATAGCCCATAACCATCTGAATGCCCTGGCTGATCGGTCAAAGGCTGTTGGCTTAACCGTGGGGGGTCTTTGGTATGCATTTGGTATGCATTGAAAAATTAAAGTTGCCTAAAACTGCCTAAATATCCCCTAGGAACTTAGATAGATCTCTGAAATAATTTTGTTAAGAAGAGAACTACATAGGAACTTTGACGCCAGTTTTACGCGTGAAATAGGTTAATGAACCGGATTCTGGGTACAGGTGGCTTACTGACAAAAGTGGGCCCTGTCGGGCTCGAACCGACGACCCACGGATTAAAAGTATGAGACCGCCTGTTTCTGGGTGATTCAGGCGGTCTCTGGGTGATCGGTTTTACGCTCAAATCGGTGTCTAAGGTGCCTCGAAGTCCCACAAAATGCCCCATTGTTTTTCAGTGGTGTTAGCAAATTGTTAGCAACATGGTGCTCCCCGAACCGTAGGGGGCCATCAGACTTTAGAGCTGGCGTCAAGACTTGATCTTGAATCCAGTCGGGCACTTGGGGCTTATCCCAGTTAGCGTTTCACTCTTGTGGCCTTTGATGCAAACTATTGTCATTGGGCCTTTCTTAAGCAGCGGAGCTGCCTCTGCTTGGGCAAGAGTCAGATCGGCAGATAGCTTATTTGTAGCCACCAATAAACTTTGAGTATTCCTCATTAGAAAATCCGTCGTGAACTGAAATGACAAGTCCCCAGAAATTGTTTTTACCGCTAATGACATAGCCGGAAGTTTGGCTACCGGGCTATTTAGTAGAGCTTCCGCTTTGGCTGCAGTTGCGCTCCAAATAGTCAAATAGCGAGCCCAATCTCCTGAGCTATCTGTCTGAGTGCTCACCTGAGAAGAACTAGGGCTAGGAGATGGGACCGCTATTGGAGTGCCTACTTGAATCGCTGTTGGGTAGGTATAAAGCCCTCCCTGCCCTAATGTGTTGTAAGGGATAGAGCAAACGACAGAATACGCACCGCTGGGTGCACTGCTAGGCACTGCTATCGTGGCTTTGAAGCTTGCATCGGTGTCAGAGCCCGATACCTTGCTAGCGATTGCACTTAAATTAACATTATTAGGTCCCGACAATGAGCATATGGCATTGTTGTTTAGAGTTGTCGGCGACAGTACTTCATAATTAATATCAAGGGTGCCACCCTGAGCTACCGAACTTTCCGAAACAGACAAGCTAGCGACTTGCGATGTTGTTACCTTCGGAGTAGTAGTGGAAACTTTTTGGGAATTGTCGATGCCGGCCATTTGATCACTAGCGGTTGGACTGCACCCCTGTGGCTCTGGGTTCGATGTTCCTGGTGTAGGAACACATGCATGAATTATCTCGTTTCCACTAACTGTCAAAGAAGCAGATGTCCATATCAGTTGCCCCGCCGAATTGTTAATTGCAAATTGTCGAGGGGCGGTAGTTGAGTACGAAAACAATGAAAATGAATTACTGGTCGTGCTAGCAATACTATGTTGCCCATCCACCTGCCAGTCTAGGTTTGGATTTGAAGGCTCTAAAACAACATGGTTAAAACCTGAAGCATTGATATTGTCAACAAAAATGCTTGAGAGTCCATTGATTGCTTGATTTTGGAAATCCGTCACATTCACTTGTATTACATTTGGCTGGGGTATAGACAAGTTAAAGTCACTATTTTGAGCAAAAAATGTCTGAACTGTCCAACCACCGTAGATATTTGTCCCGTTACCAGTCTGCGCATGTGGATTTTCATAAACATCGAATTGAACTTGAGTATCTGACGGGATTTGAAAACTAAACTGCTGTCCAGCCAAGAAATTGCTTCTTGCGGCAATCTGTTGACCATTTAATAGGAAGACATAAATTGTATAGTTTCCTGTTGAGTCATAAGGGTTGCTGATCACGCCAGTAACGGTCACTGTAGAGTCTGCAATTGCAGAAGTGGCCCCTGCGCCCCCCGCAAGTAAAAAAAATATGGTGAGTGCAGCGAAGACCATGGAATTGAATTTTCTCATAATCGAGATTTTGCCACACTTGTAGGCCATTCAACAGTGAAGTGTTTGGGATGGTGAAATTGAAGACCGAGTGGAGATCTTGAATCTATAGGCAAAATAAATGGTCAATGTTCCTAATCTAGCCATTGTTAACGAATTGGGAAAACCGACTAATAGCAGCACACCTGGACAGATTTTCCAGAGAGTTCGTGAAAAATTGGGTTTGCCCTCCCAACGATTTCATGACCTCAGGCATTTCCATACAACTCAGCTACTCCAGGCGGGCGTCCCGCTTCATGTCGTAGCTCAACGACTTGGCCATCGAGATGCCATGGTGACAGCCACGATTTACGCTCATGTGACCTCAGAGCAAGGCGAAAATGTCTCTCAGGTCTTCTCGAGGGCTATTGACCGCTGATCTAGTGTTAGCAAATTGTTAGCAAATAAAACTAAACAAGCATGAAGTGAGTGACCACCAACTAAGAAAACCGCTTGTGACCTGCGGTTTCAAAGTGGGCCCTGTCGGGCTCGAACCGACGACCCACGGATTAAAAGTCCGTTGCTCTACCGACTGAGCTATAGGCCCAACGAACACTTTCGCGTTCAGTGGGAGAGTCGATAGGAGAGAAAGTAGAGAAATCGGGCCTTACTTTGTTGGCTTAACAGGCTTCGCTGGTGCCTTTTTCTTCGCTGGTGCCTTTTTCTTCGCTGGTGCCTTCTTCTTCGCTGGTGCCTTCTTCTTCGCTGGTGCCTTCTTCTTCGCTGGTGCCTTCTTCTTCGCTGGTGCCTTCTTCTTCGCTGGTGGGGCTAAGAGAGTCGAAAGGGCTTCATCCTCTGCTTTTTTGTCATCAACTTTTTTCTCCGAACGACGCAGAAAACGAACGCAAAAAGCAATGATGGTGATGAAGAAGAGCGCGAAACCAACCCGAACCAAAATTTGGAATATTGGAATAATTGGAGAGAATCGAATCAACTTACTAAGCCAAATTTTATTTATAACTTGGCTTCCCAGCACTGCTTGTAGTGAAACGTCGTATTTCCCTGGGGAAAAACCAGTCGGTTTTGGGATTAAAATTCTCGTGGATTGATTAGGTGCCAGCGGCTCACTTTGGAACCTTAGATTTGAAAATTTTCTATTGCCAAAACGTGAGTCAACTAAGTCGATAGTTCCAGCAAAGCTAAATGGAACCTTGCCGGTGTTCTTCACTTGAAGGTTAAGGTAATTAACTCCTTTAAAGTTGGTGCCAAGCAGATCTTGAATTAAGATCTCTGGTGCCATATCAAGGTTGGTTCCAACGCCCAGAAATAATGGACGAGAAATAGCAATAGCTTGAGGTACGCTGTATTGAGCAGTCGTTTTCTTAGACTCAGCATCAGCAGTTGCTAGAACATAGGCAGTATGTGAACCAATGTGGATATTACTTGGTATTGTAAAATTCATCGTTACAGATTGCGTGGTGTGTGGTTGTAAGACAAAATCACTCGGAGTGAATGAGACCCAATCACTGCTATCAGCTTTTTTGCTTGGATCTAGATACTGCCGCGAAGCAGTCTGGGCGAGAAACCCTAGACTCATAAGAACTCGTTCGGGGACAGTGCCGCTACTTGATATTAAGAGCTCACGGCTCTGGCTTGCACCAGGAGCCACGACAAACCACAAGGATTGCCCTCCATGTAAATTGCTTACGAATGCGTCTTTTGAATCGGTATTAGTAAATGCTAAACCCAAGGTGCCGTTTGCTGCTGAGGCGAGAGTTGAAACTGGTAACCCCAAAAGAAAACAGATTGATATGGCAAAGCATGCTAATACTCGACTACGAAAATGTTTCATAAATCCTTCATCGAGACCAGAACTTTTAGAAGCCCTGGTCTCTCGCTCAAGAAGTTGGACTAGTTGCCTGGAACGGTAAGAGTCGTAACGAGGCTAGGTCCGGTGTATGTGTACTGTCCACCAGGCGTTCCTGGAGTCTTACCACCAGGAATGTATAGCGCTAACCCAGTTCCGAAACTACAGCTACTCGATGTGGTTGTATAAGTTTTAGCGAGTGAAGCTTCAGTTGAAGGACTCGAGCCACTATCAAGAAAAATGTCTCCATTCGCCGTGACCCAGTTATTGCCTACACCTGTCACCGAATCGTTCTTACACGCAGATGGCGCAAGCGTCACCGTGAGAGTTTGGGGTTTGGTTGAGCCACTTGGTGTAACGCCATCAAGTGGGAAAGTCATCGCGGGATCTTCAACTCCAGAAATTGTGGCAGTGAATTTCCCGGTTGAACTTGGTATCGCAAGAGTAATAACGGCCCCTGAAGTCGCCTGGGCGGTTGCATTAGCCGTATAGAAAGAGCAATTATCTGCATCAGTTGTTGAGGCAGCTAAATTTCCTAATTTTGCCACGTACACCAGGGTTGGTGCGGCCTGAGAGCCAGTTAAGTAGAAGTCATTTCCTACATAATTTACGTGTGCATCACCAGGCGAAGTGGATGGATGGGTCAAGCTAATAGCTGCCGTTACACCAGTGATATTCCAAACACAGAGTGGGACTGTTGCAACGGAAGCAGAAGAGCTGATTGTTGCATTTGCAGCTGGTGCAGCTGATAGCGTGAAGATGAGTCCAGTAGTAGCAGCAACTGCAATCGTTCCAGCCACAATACGACTTTTGCGAGTTACTGAATGTTTAGTTGAATGGGTCATTTTAGTTGGTAATTCCTGTAGCTGTCAGAGTTGTGGTGATCGCTGGTCCGGTAAAGTTATAAGTATCGGCAGCGTGCAACGGACTAACTCCCCCAGGGACATACGTGTTAAGTGCAGTCGCCCATGTACACGAGCTCTGAGTGTTGGTGAAAGTGCTCGCTAGGTGTGCAACAGGAGTAGTTAGGGCTCCAGTTGCAAAAGGATAAGTTCCGCCAGTCTTAGCTAGACCACTCCAGTTTGATCCGCATGAACCGGTTACCACGACATTTAGCACTTTTGTGTGCGAGCCTAAAGTTGCTGATGCATCAAGTGGGAAATTCATTGAAGTATCTGCAGGTATTGTGGCATCGATACCGGTAAACGTTGGATTAGCTGAAACGCTGAAGTTTACTTCAGCACCAGATGTTGCTGCATTACTTCCGCCATACCATGAACAGTTATCTGGTAGCGCTGAAACGGTTGTTGCATTGCTAGGTCCAGCAAATACACCCGATGTAGATGTTCCTGATCCTGAAAGATAGAAGTCTAAACCAACATACTTCGGATGAGTATCGCCAAGACCAGTTGATGGGTGACTCATTGGTATTGCATCGCCTACTCCAGTAAGAACCCAGACACATTGTGGAACAGTGCCAACACTTGCAGATGTTGAGATATCAGCTGATGCGTTTTGAAAGCCACTCAGTGAAACAATAAGTCCAAGTAACGCAATTGGCGCCACTAGTCCTGCTAAGAATTTTCTTTTTTTCACTTCATCCTACTTTCAAATATTGCACCGAAATTGATGCTGATTAATTATCTGTTAGCCCTTACCGACACCTTAGTAAATTTCTCAACTAAGAGGTCGGTTATTTATTACATGGTGTAAGCGTAAGGTGCAGAATGACGCTGATGATAAATAATTCGGCACAAGGTGTTCTCAATAAGATGCAATTCGTATATCAAAGATGTATCAACTTAGATTGATTGGTCAACGAAGTTGTGTTGGGGCTCTTTCAAAAATCTATTTAAGAAATTTTGATGGTATTTCACTAAATATCTGTGATACTAAACACATGTTGAGCCTAGATCTAAATTCCAAGATGCTATACAGCGATAACCAAAGTATTCACATAACCAAGACTGAATTCCTTTTGCTTGCCCTTCTTTTAAAGTCACCTGAGCAGATTTTGGCTCGCTCGATTGTGCTCTCGGCATGCACGCTTCCAGAGGGCATTGGGTCGGATCAGGTGTTGAATCTGCACGTCTCTAGGCTTCGAAAAAAGCTGCGCGAAGCTGGCGCAGGCGAGCACTTGTTCTTTACACCAGGGTTTGGGCTATCTATGAATCATCCCTCGACATTTGGTAATCAGTCAGAAAGTTTCTCTGAATAAAAGAGCGTCGGAAGTAATTTCAAATGCGCACAAGTGGGCCCTCTCGGGCTCGAACCGACGACCCACGGACTAAAAGATCGCTGTCTGGCTATCCAATATCGTCATACTAGGTCAATTTAAGCCTAAAAATCGTTTTACTTGGGGCTGCTTATTATTGCGGTGATAAGTTTCTATGGGATAGAGAGACCCGTCATGCAAATTATTACTCGGTGTGTGAAGAGAAAAGCGAAAGCACATTAGGGATATGTCCTTAATGTGCTTCCGTAGAAATTAAGTTTTTATTTAATTCATTTCTTAAATTTAAAATTCCTTAATTTTTCAATTATGACTGTTGATTTATTGACCATAAAGTCCAGATGTGGGTACGAACTGATCGAGGCTGCTTCAAAATTGTTGTAATTTGGAATGCGATATCCTCTGAGCGAAGGAAGCTTGCAAGCACTGGAGTTCCCGCTGTACGTCCTGCACCAATTGCAAACTCTGTTTCTGTTCCTGCTGGGCAAACGAGCGCAACACGCACTCCCTTTTCACGAAGTTCACGATCAAGGCCGCCAGCAAGCCCAACTTGTGCATGTTTAGTTCCCGCATAAATTGATTCATCGCCTCCGCCACGGAATCCAGCAACTGAAGAGACAATAACAATGTCTCCCGCTTTCTTTTCAATCATCGTTGGCAAACAAGCACGAATGATGTGAACTGTTCCTTCATAATTAGTACGCATCATGCGATTAACTTCATCATCGCTGTAATCCAAAATGGATCCATACATACCAATTCCAGCATTTGGAACTACTGCATCAATGGTGCCAAATTTGTCGAGTGCCGCCTTGGCTATTGATCGTGAAACCTCTGGATCAGAACAGTCACCAGCGACATATGTTGCATTAGCTTCGCCGAGAGATACAACCATCTCTTTGAGGCGATCTTCATTTCGAGCATTGAGAACTACTTTGGCGCCTTGCTCCACTAGTTCTTTGGCAGTTGCCGCGCCCATTCCGGCTGTCGCTCCAGTGATTACAATTACTTGGTCTTTTAGGTCACGCAGTTGATAGGTCATGTCGGAAGTATGAATCAACCACACCAACCATGCAATATTTAGCAATAGAATTGACGAAGTTTGGCAGGTTCAGAAGTTCACACCCTGGATTGTGACGCGTGGCTGACCTCCTAACAAAAGTGGGCCCTGTCGGGCTCGAACCGACGACCCACGGATTAAAAGTATGAAACTTCCTGTTTCTGGGTGATTCACGCAGTCTCTGGGTGATCGTTTTTACGCTCAAAAGGGCGTTTTGGGTGTCTCGATGTTCCACCAAATTCCCCAGGGTTTTTCAGAGGTGTTAGCAAATTGTTAGCAAGCAACTACTTAACCCAGATTTCCACCCGACGATTCTTAGCATTTGCGGCGGGTGAGCTACCAGCAGCTAACGGCCTGCTCGAACCATACCAACCAGTCAGAATTGATTTGTGTTTGAGCAACTTACCGAGAGCAGCCTTAACTGAAGCAGCGCGGACTCGAGAAAGTAATGTGTTGTTTGTTCCTGGAGTTGCGTCTGTAAAGCCATAGACCAACACGGTTCTGTAACCACTTGAATTAATTGATTTGGCTATTGCTTGAATCGCATTGATCTGCACCTGAGTCAGTTGCGCCAACCCGCTACCAAAATAAAAAGTGGCTAGCTTCTTCATAGAAGGAGAAGGTTGGACATTTGTCACTGGCGTCACTGGCGTCATCGATGGCGCAGGGTTTGCAGGACCACTCGGCACAACCGGAACTACTGTTGATCCAGAATTTTCTGGCATGGCTGGCGCTGCATCTGCGTAGAGATACGAAATCGGAGCAATGAATGGAACGCATCCATCGTAGATCTGGATTACAACGCTTCCATTTGCATGAGCTGGCATCGTAATCAATATGCTATTTTCAGTAACATTCCATTGGCTTGGCGAAAGATTGTTGCCAGCTACTTGGATATTACTGACCCGACAAGATCCACTTTGAGCGAAGTTCCCGGAAATCGTCTCCGTATTACCGCCAGCTGTTGGCCCTGTCTCTGGTGAGTTAACTGTGATGTGATCAATCTGAGCAGGTTGATACGCGACACTGCCAGCACTTGGCGCGGGTGCTGCAACTGGAACAACGACAGGATTGACGACGACAAGGACAGGGTCACTAGTAATTGTTGTTGTGATGGAACCGTCCTGCGTTGCAGTACCAATGAGGTTAGAAGCATTTCCGACCACGCTATAGACCTTCGCGCCAGACTTGATCGAAGGATTCGTCAGTGTGACAGAGATCGGATTACCTGCTGATGTCTGCGGAACCGAGCCATCTGGCGAAACCCATGAGACCACCACCGAGAGCACCGAACTCGACGCGCCAGAGATCAACGCTAACTGAGCCGATGGATCGGTCAGGAGGTTAATTGAAATTGCAGTGGTGCTTGGAAGAGCATTAGCTGGAATCGAGACAGATGCCCCATTTGATCCAGCACTAGCTGTAATAGTTTGGGTCAAAACTGGGCTGGCATAGAAAGTACCACCCATCGAGATGAGATTGCTTGGGTTGATGCCTGACAACGAACTGCTTTGCAGCACCACTGTTACTGTCACAGTGTCAGTACCTTCTAGATAGTTTGTTGTGGAAGCTGCAGTCATCGCCACGACACATGTTCCTGCGCCAAATTCAGAAATGATGCCAGAGGTTGAATCCACCGAACAGATCGATGGAGAGCTATTGGTCGCAAAACTCAATGTGCCATTACTCGAGGCAGTGGTCACGGTGGCAGTGTCTGTCGCGCCCGGGGTCAGAATTGCTATGTTGTTATTTGGGTAGGCAATTGAAAGCGTAGGTGCAATTTGGGTGATGGTGAGATTAGCCGAGACAAATGTGATTGCATATTTTGGATTGTTTGCACTTGTCAGAGTTCCCGCGGTGATTGCATATGTTCCAGCATCACTCCCGGAAACACGAGAGAGTATTCCGGTGAGAGAGTCTCCCGTGACCAATGAACCGGTTGTGATCGAATAAGTGAACAGTGGATCGGCGGCGCCATAAGCCTTCGTTTTGGCATCGGCAGTGACTGTGATTGGTGCAGCCTGAACCGTGAAACTCTGCACTACTTGAGCCGCTTGTGCATTTGATGAGTCACCTGACTGATTAGCATCGATGATGCAGGTGCCAACATTGAGGAAGGCGATTGAAGCACCATTAGTCCCTGATGAAGTACAAACCGAGCGTGAACTGGAGCTAAACACAACGCTGAGCCCCGAAGTAGCGGTTGCGCTCACGACAAATGGAGTCGATGAATACGTTTGCGTGGCTATTGAACCAAAGGTGATTGTCTGAGGAGCAAGTCCGATTGAGAATGAAACTGCATTTGTTTGAGCTGTGTAGTTTGTGCTCGCAGCCTTGGTGACATCAATAATGCATGTTCCTGCAGTTGTATATGTCAGAGTGCTTCCTGAAACTGAGCAGCCAGGAGTGATATTTCCTGCGTCCAATGCGTATGAATATGCACCGCTTCCTGACCCTCCGGAACCTGTCAATGTGACGCTCTTGTTACTGGCGTTAAATGTGGCAGAGAGTGCTGACAGCGAGACAGCGCTTTGACTAGCTTGATTAATTGTGAAATTAACTGGAGACGAGTTCAAGGTAATTGTGTAATTAGGATTATTCGAACTTGTGAGAGTTCCCAGGATAATTGCATAACTACCTACGGCCGTGTTCTGCCCCGCACTCGTATAGGAGAGAGATCCACTGAGATGATCGCTTCCGACGAGTGCACCTGTCGTAATCGTGTAAGTCAGAGCTGGGTCGGCCGAACCATAAAGTTTGCTTTGATTCGAAGTTGGCGTGATGGTGATAGCAGCCCGGGATGATGTTGGAGTGAGAGCTGATGAGGTGGCCGTTGAATAATCCACGGTATCTGTCGGCGTTATTGTGGCGGTAAGTGAGTAGCTTGTTACTCCTGCTGGAACCCAACCACAGGTGGCTGTGAAAGGTGAGACGAGAGTTGTTGCCACAGCGCTGCAGCCCGCAATCGCCACTCCGCCAGCAAAGAAAGTAGTGGCACCTGCAACACCGCTTGTTGCAGTGATTGTGTCAACCGAACCGTAAACAGGTGATGCTGAATTCAAAGAGGCAGAAATTGTTGGGGTAGCTTGAGTGATAGTTAACGCTGCTGTGCCTGATGAATTGAAAACGTAATTTGTTGCTGACAAAGTTCCAGCGGTACATGAAAAAGCTATTGTCGTACCAACCATTGTTGACGTTGTGTAGCTCGAGGTACACGAAGCTGATCCACTCACTACGGAAGATCCATCGCTATTAACATATCCACTGATTGAATAGAGATAGGTCGGGGTGCCGCTGTAAACAACCGATGTTGCTGATGGCTGAACAGTTAACGTTGCTTTTGCGACGCTTAAAGATACGCTCGGCGAAGTTGATGTTGCCAAATTGCCACTTCCCGAATAGACAGCTGTCAAAGCAGAGAGAGTTCCAGAACTTGCTGGGGTAAAGGAGCAGGCTGCTACACCCGCGACAATCGGCGATGTGGTGCATCCTGAAATCGCAGTACCGTTATTTTGGAATTTAAAAGTGCCACCCGCGGATGTTGCAACAGAGCCACCAGATGAGACCGTTGCGCTCTCAGTGACAGATTGACCATATATAACTGTTGGAGAACTAAGTGTGAGCGCACTCGTGGTACTCGTTGGAAAAACACCCAAGTAAATCAGGGTGCTGGACCCCGTACCAAATGTCGTGCAAAGAACGTGTGAGCCATCTTGACTGAAGCGAACTGAGTGCGCTCCGCCACCACTCTGGCAACTATTTTCTTGATTCCAGGTGGTGCCGCCATTTGCAGACACATAAACTCCATAGCCGGACTCAGTTCCTACAGCTATCAAGCTTCCAGAGCCACTCGTTGAAACGTTAATGCTGCCGTAGGCATTACCAATTTGGGTGTGGCCAAAAGATGTAGCCCCTGAGGCGGTAGTTGGAGAATCTAGACTCCAAGTAACGCCATAATCTGTCGACTTATAAATCCGACCATTGTTATTGTTGTTATCGCCCAAATATAGAATCGATAAGTCGCTTGAAGCGGCAAAGCCATTGAGATCGGCGCTGTTGAAGTCAGGAATCGTTGTTGTATTCATTGATGCCCAGGAAACACTCACGGTTGAACCAGCCGTTGTAATTGTCCCTTTCTCAATCTCATTCATGCACGCGACAATGGCGAGCGTTGAGTCACTACTGATCGCTGAGCCAGCCAAATAGCCACACCCAGGAACCGAGGATATGGTCCACGTTGTCGAAGAGGCGGGGGTTAAGTTGTAAGCGAATGAAGTTGAATCGCATCCACCGATCAAGATGGTTCCAGCTGGATTCGTCGAGAGTAAACAGCTAGAAGCGAATCTGGTACTTGTCTTAACCCAAGTAGCACCATAGTCAACGGAGCTCCATAAATAGTTTGATGAATCTAGGATGTATTCGAATTGTCCTGAAGAGCTCATAGTGATTGCACGTGCAGCAGCCGAGCATGATGAGGCTGCTTGACTCCATGTTGAACCGTAATCATGTGAGTAATACACACAGCCCCCACCGGCATCTGTAACTGCCATGTAATGACCATCGTTACTTAAGGCCGAATTCCAGTAATTACTGCTAGAACTGCCAGGCAGAGTAGCTGAACTCCACGTAGCCAATGACGTTGCCTGTGCTGGGCTCGACGTCAGTACAGGCATTACTAAGCTCAAAAATAGGATAGAGGTTAAAAACTTACGCATACTTTCACTTTACTGACTCCGCATTAGGAACACTTTTTGAAGAATGATAGGCGAACTAAAAGAGAACACGAGTGACACTGAATCAAGAGGGAGAACATCTGTGACAATTGAAAGGTATTTAATCCCAGTGGTGTGCGAAAATTACCTATGCGAAAGACTCGTTTAATCTATGTCGAAAACGATCCTTCGCTGCGACGATTCTTAGGAGATATGCTAAAACGATCACCAGAATTGGATCTGATTGCTTCTTTCAGCGGAAGCACAGAGACCCTCAATAGCAATCTCATCCGCTCTGCCGATGCGGCACTCATTGATTTCTCTTTGGAGCGGGATGGCCTCAACGGTGTGGAGCTCGGCATTGCGTTACGTAATATGCACGAATACCTCGGATTAGTTATTTATTCACAATTCGATGTAAAAAGTATGGTCTCGAGAGTGCCCAAAATAATGCGTAGTGGTTGGTCCTTCTTCGACAAGTCGGCAAACATGGAATTAGAAGACTATGTACATTTTATTAAGAAGTCATCCTCAGGAAACGGCAATTGGAAAGAGGTGCTTCAAGCTGATCGGGTAGAACTAGAGTCCGAAGCGGACATTTTCTTTACGTTAACTCCACGGCAACGCGCCATTATGGCACTGGCCTCCGAAGGCCATAATGCTCCAGAAATTGCACTGAGACTTGATCTAAGTCACTCCTACGTAAGAAAAGAATTATCCCGTGCTTATCAAGTTCTCATACCTGGATCGGATGAGAGTTCAGATCTCCGAACCAAGGCTGTAATCAGATACCGTGAATTGATGCGATTGTGAAGACACTTCGAAAAGTCAAAAAGTTTTTTGGCCCCTATCCGTATAATCCGGTTTTTATTTTTCTGGTTTCATTCATTTATTTCTTCACTCGCTTTGGTCCAACACTTACAGAATTGGCTCCAGGTTTACACCGGCAATCGGTCGCACTTGTGATTTTATTCTTCTCAGCTCTTCCGAGCGCTGTAGTCGCACTCGTGGCTTGGTGTTACCAAAGATTTCGCTTTTGGAATTCGCAGAAATTCCTAGGGTATTTTCTTGAAATAATTTCTCTCACAGTGGTTTTAAGAATTGCCCGTGTATTAGAAATGAAGGTACCACTCGCTGAGAAATATGTCTCAAATAAAAGAGATCTGCTTAATGCTGACATCTACATTTACTTTTACAGTTTTCTTGCAGTCCTTTTGCTCAATGCTTTCTTGAGTTTTGCTGAAAGAGAGACTATCGGCCAACTTAACCTAGCCAAGAAACTTGTAGCATCCCTCAGTGCAGAACGTCGAGAGTTGGTTGTTGCTAACGAAGAGGGTAGATCCCAAATAAGTAGTTTCCTGCACGATCGCGTGCAAAGTGATCTCATGTTAATAAGCCTGGAACTCAAGAGACTAAAAAGCCAATTACCTGATGCAAGCAAAGAAACTATGGATCGCACAATTTCGCAGTTAGAAAGTATCCGTGGAGTTGAATTGCGTAAATTGATCGAGGTCCTTAATCCAGATCTCAGCCGAAATTCACTTGATGAGGCATTCGATGTCTTAGCTCAACAATATAAAAACTCCTTCGAGACTCATATTTCAGTTCAGCCTTTAAATAAGCACATGGTTCAATTTGCTCAAATTGAGCTCGGGCTTTACCGAATAGTCGAACAACATTTACTAAATTGCCTGATGCACGCTCAGTGCACGAATGTGTGGATCGAACTCAGGCATGATGCAAAAGCCATTCACTTAATGATTCGAGATGACGGGGCTGGCGGAGCGAAATCAGAGATGAGCCCTGGATATGGAACCGCACTTATAAACTCTTGGGTGGATGTCCTCGGAGGCACTCTTGAAGTTTCGACTGAAAAGGACGCAGGTTACGTTCTCAACCTAGAAATTCCCCTGAATATCGGGACTAACTAAAAGGAAAATAGTCATACTGACAAAAGTGGGCCCTGTCGGGCTCGAACCGACGACCCACGGATTAAAAGTCCGTTGCTCTACCGACTGAGCTAAAGGCCCCACTGCGTGTTTTACGCGCAAGGGCAGAGTCTATACGACTCGGGCAGCGACCGCTCCCGCGCGTATTTCCCCTGAAACCGCGCATATCTAGTGCTAAATGTTTAACTCTCGTCCACCTAAGGCTCACCGTCCCGCCGTTTCGACCGCCTACCTTTTCCTCATAAGTAGCGAGGGGAAATCATGGCTTCATTTGCATCAAAGGCGATCGGTCCAATCCGCGCGCTTCTTCAGTTCTTCGAAAGCGGCGAGTATGCCCACAATTTCGAGATTGAATCCCATCGCCATCATCACTTTAAAAAGATTCACACAGAGTCTCACACCATTACAAGAGAACTTGTTTCCCTCGACTAATTAATTCTAAGAGTCCTAGAAAAGAGTTTCAGGCTCGCCTAGCTCAATCGGCTTAATCAACTCCGCACCGCTAGTGAGAGCACTATTGACCGCAGGGTTCACGGGGTGAAATTCCAAACCAGCAGCCGGTTCTGGTGAATTAAGCAGCGCTAAATACTGATCGACTTCTGATTCCCGAAGCTTGGACGTTCCCATCCATGCACTCCATTTATCTTCGGTCAAGAAGACTGGCATTCGATGATGGATCGTCGCCAATCCCCCGACTGCTTCGCGAGTGATGATTGAAGCTGTCGTTACTTCCTTTTTAGAGGCCGGATCAATCCATGATTCATACAATCCAGCTATCGCCAGCAGCGCATTGTCTTTGCGATGAATATAGAACGGCTGCTTTGGCGGGTAGGGACCTAACTCGGTCGCCCATTCGTAATATCCGGTAGCGGGAATGATGCAACGACGTGATCTAAATGCTTCGCGGAAAGTTGGTTTTTCGGAAATTGATTCAGAACGTGCATTGATCGCGTTCGAAGCACGGCTTGCGTCTTTTGCCCAACTTGGAATTAAACCCCACTTAGCAATCTCAATACTTCTCTGTTCACCTGACGGCGATTCACCTTTGACGAAATAGATCGGCGTGGTTGGTGCGATATTCCAGTTGAATTCCAACTGCGGCAGTTGGGGCGGATTAGTTGTGAACTGCGCGGCAATTTCTTCCGAGCTCACCGTGAGCGTAAAGCGACCGCACATCTTTAATTGAGCGAGTTACTTAGCGATAGACCAACGAGCATCGATGCTGACGCTAATTGTTTGAGTGCCGAAGTTGATTGATGTTGAGGCCGCAGCATCAGCCTTAAGGGCCATGACTGGGAATGGCGCTGGAGCGTTTGATGATTCGCTCACTGAAATAACTTTGCCAAGCTTCACGCTAAGACTATTGGCATAGTTCTGCGCCTTTGTTTTGGCTTGGGCGGTAGCGGCCTGCTCGGCTTTGGCGGTAGCGGCATCGGTATTGAGTAGCTCTGGGGTAGCGCCATTGATCGCCACATTGTTACCGCCAGCGCTGATAACCGAATCGATAAGAGAGCCCGCAATTGAAGTGTTACGAATAGTGATATCGAGCGATTGAGTGGCTTGGTAGCCGCTCAACATTGAAACATTGTTTGCGTAGTTATAAACCGCGCTAGTTACTAATGATGTGGTCGAAATATCGGCCGATGCAATTGAATACTTTGCGATTGCTCCGCGTACTTTCGCAGCGGCTGCAGCGGCTTGCGAAGTTGAAGCTTGGTTAGAGGCAGCTGTCGCGGAAATGCTGATCGGCAAATCAAGTGCATCCGGTGCGACTTTCACAGAGCCTGTTGCTTGCACATCAATGAAGTGTGAATCAGCAGTGACATTTTGATTACTCGAAGAATTGTAACCAAGGCCTACTAGCGCGCAGATCACGACGAGAGTCGCCATGAATGCAGCAAGATAGATCTTCTTTGATTCGCTGGTTGTCATTTTCTTCCTCGATCGTTGAATGAAAGTCTATGCCTCTTTATAGGCAGCGCGCTGCAACCGGTCGCGAATAGCTGCTGCTAATCCATCTCCACCTGGTTGCAGGACGACCACGATCTCAAGGCCTTTTTCATCCGCTAGTCGCAACGCGGCATACAAGTCACGTGCGTATTGCTCGATTGTGAATGGTGAAGCTAAGCGGATCACACCGTCCGGTGTTGGAATCTGGTCCGGCGCAATCAAGCCATCGCCAGCTTCGGCGATCACATCAAGCAAGACTTTTGCTTTAGGTTGGTAATGCGCTTCGAGTGTTCCAGATGCTTTGATTGCACTCGGATTGGAATACGTTGCTTCGAGTCCAGTGCTCTCCTGAATCATTTCGGCTGTTACGGCGCCAAGTCTCAGGATGCGAGGCGCGTCGCCAGTGCAATCAATGATTGTTGATTCCACACCAACTAATGACGGGCCGCCGTCCAGAATTAAATCGCCCTCTTCTAAATATTCACGCAGCTCTTGATCAACCGCCTGAGCTGTCGTGGGCGAGACTGCACCGAATCGATTGGCTGATGGCGCCGCAATTCCTTTGCCACCGGTTTTATGAAATTCGTTGAGTAGAGCGAGCGCAATTGGTTGTGCCGGAACTCGAATTCCCACGGTCTCCTGTCCGCCGGTAATGAAATCGGCAGCCAACTCGCTTCGCTTAAGAACGAGCGTCATGGGACCGGGCCAGAAATCTCGCGCCAACGTGATCGCATAGGTCGGAATGTCGCGCGCCCATTCGCGCATGAGATCCGTGGTGCCGATATGAACGATCAATGGATGGTCAGCTGGTCGACCCTTGGTGAAGTAGATACGAGCCACCGCCTGCGCGTTCTGGGCGTCTGCTCCGAGGCCGTAAACCGTTTCGGTAGGGAAGGCGACAAGGCGTCCGCTAGCCAGCGCAGCAGCCGCAGTGGCCATGCTCTGGGCATCGCACCGGGAGATGAATGGGTCGCTCATGGGGCTATTCTCGCAGTTTTGTCGCTGGGTCAGACTCCGATACCCTTAGCCTTCGCTTCTCGAAGTCCCCATCGTCTAGAGGCCTAGGACATCGCCCTTTCACGGCGGTAACACGGGTTCGAACCCCGTTGGGGGCACTCGCGCCGCGTGCTTAGTGCACTAGGCGGGACTTGCTCGGCAGATAACCGAGTCAAGAGAAGGAACTCACTTCGGTGAGAGCAAGGCGCTCAAGTCTTCGCACTTGAGTATGTGGCTTACGGGTAACCGTAAGTTAGCTAGGCCCAGTAGCGCAGTTGGTTAGCGCGCCGCCCTGTCACGGCGGAGGTCGCGGGTTCAAGTCCCGTCTGGGTCGCTGGGAAGAGAGTGTCCACACGCTCTCTTCTTATTTAATTTAATTAGCGGTTGTGTAAACGGTCGCATTAAATTCAAATTAAATATTGGCTCGGTAGCTCAGTTGGTACGAGCGCGCGACTGAAAATCGTGAGGTCGACAGTTCGATCCTGTCCCGAGCCACTTCTAGATTCTTAATTATCTACTTCTTTATACATTTTCAAAGAAACAACTCGAGCTCTTTCAAACCAATTGCATTCAGAGTTACAGATCGGCTGTGCGCATAAAGAGTACAAAGATCACTATCCAACTGATCCACGCAGCAGCCACAATAAATTCTTCGGGCTTAAGCGGCACCAATGGAATCAGCACAGCGCAAAATGCATAGAAGCCGGTGAGCGCCCAGAGCGCGATCACCGCAATGGGACGGGACACGCCAGCACGGATCAAGCGATGCGAGAGATGGTCTTTACCGCCTTGAAACGGCGAGATCTGTCGACGTAGCCGAGAGAGAACGGCGACTGTTGTATCCAGGATCGGCACTGCAAGAAGTAGCAGCGGAGTAGAAAAAGAAGTCCACTTTGTTTGCGCATTAGGTTCAAGGCGCACCGTAAGCGTTGCGATCAAAATGCCTAAAAAGAGCGCACCGGCATCGCCCATATAGATACGGGCTGGAGATTTATTCCATAAAAGAAAGCCAATAGTGGCTCCAGCGAGCACTGAAGAGAGCGCTGTAACAAAGTATTGATGGCCGTTGTAACCTAAAAATGCCAGTGCAGAAGCCGACACCGCAACAGTTCCTGCTGCACCGCCATCGACATTGTCGAAGAAATTAATTGAATTACAAATGCCTACCATCCATACGATGGTGATCACTGCATCGAGCCAACGATGTCCTGTGGGGTTGCCTACGGTTTTGCTCGAGACCAAAATAATTGCGGTAAAAATTCCGGCCAAACTCTGCGCAATGAATCTCGGTTCTGGACGCAAATTGCGCATGTCGTCCCACAAGCCAATGATTCCTAAAATGAGCGCTGGAATGAGCGCTGAACTTTCCAACCAGAAATTTTTAGCAGAGAACACTTTTACAAATAATGCGACATAGCTCACAGCAATAACACCGATAATGATCGCGACTCCGCCTAAATACGGAACCGGCTCGGCATGAGTCTTATGCAGCAGATTCGGACGATCGAAAATTTCATTGTGGATCGCATATCGACGCATGATCGGCGTCAGCGCTCCCACAAGAATGAAGGTTGTGATGGCAAGAGAGAAGTATTGCCAGAGCGGAAAATGCATCAGTTAAATTATTCTTAAATACTCTGAGTTATTCGGAAGCAGTGTTACCTGGAAGCGAGTTCAAAAGCGCCTTTACTTCTGACTCTTTATATCGGCGATGACCGCCAAGGGTTCTAATGCTGGTGAGTTTTCCAGCTTTTGCCCATCGAGTGACCGTCTTTGGATCGACGCGAAAGAGGGCAGCAACTTCTGAAGGCGTCAGCAATACTTCTTGATCAGACATCTCGCCTCCCGCTTGCCTTGTGCTGACACATTCGTGTTCGAGCTCCGTCCCTTTAGAACTGTCCATTGTGAACTGTCCATTTCGTGCCTACTCATCCGCTTTGACACGATATGGGCAAGTATTCACATGTCAGCGCGCTGCTGACAAGTAGTTTTGTGAGAAAAATGCGAGAAATAGCCGTATATCTAGGCTAATTAGCCTGTTCCATCGCTGCAACCTTGCGCCAGCGCGAGACCAGGCGTTCGTAGCCTTCCCCCGCCTTGGCGCCATCGCCCGAAGCCAGGCCGCTCAGCGAGAGCTGAATATCTTCGATCGAGGTATCGCCTTCCAAGCCATCAAAGCCCTCGTTGATCAAAATCTTCTCGAGGTAGCCTGCAAGTCCACCGTAGTCACACTCGACAATTGATTGGGCGTGAAACTTGTTGAGCCACTCCAAGAGGTCGGCAATCTCATCTTCGATTGGACCTTCACCAAACGCGCTCACCACACTTTGGTGTGTAAACATGCAACGTCGCTTGGCATTTGCGATTGATGTACGCATCACAGTGAATGGACCGTCTGCGGTCTGACCGCGCAGCCGCTCATCTGGTTCAAAGAGACCAAACCACCGCGGTGGAATGATCCACGTTTCGGTGCGGATGTAGGGAACTTTATCTTCGATCTCATCAGAATTAATTGTCAGCGCTTCTTGCGCATTTTGTGGAACAAAATACTGCGCGAGTGATGCTGGCATACTTGCTTGAAAGTCATCGAGTGCGATTAAACAGCGAGTTGCTGTGCTCCATGGCGCAACATAACGCTTGTCGTCGAACTCCAAAATATGTGCACCATCAACTGCTAATACAGGTGGTTCGATTGTTATGGTGCGGCGAAGAGCGCGTGCTTGTTCATCAATTCCTGTACTTGATGTAATCGGAATAGAGTTCCAGCGAAGTTGATCAGCCGGCTCGAAACTATCGAGTGGTTCATACACTCGAAGCGATGCCACATAAGGTGTGGGACGCATGAGTTACGCGTGCTTGGCGTAATTATCATCCGCATACGGATCTTCATCGTCGTACTCAGATGTTGGAGTAGACGCGGAATTGCTAGGCAGCTGCCCGTGAAGTTCTTTAGCAAGACGATCAAGGTCCATTTCTGGGCCTGAATATTTAAGATCTCGTGCGACTCTGGTCGCTTTAGCTTTTTGTCGGCCACGCCCCATAGCGGTGACCTCCTAACTCTTTAAGAACCTTTAGGTGCAATTAAAATATCTTCAGGTGCGAAGGTTATCGCGCTTGGTAGTTTCCTTCCAAAAATGCGCCTTCTGAGCCCGTTCTACGCTCAACTCGACCACAAACCCAGGCCTTCATGCCTCGGGCTGCCAAGCTGCGCAGGGCTAGATCTGCCTCCTCTGGCGCCACAATCGCCACCATTCCGACCCCCACGTTCCAGGTCTTCTCCATATCGGGTTGGGCGACCTGGCCTTCAAAGGCCAGAAATTCCATCTCGATCGGTAGCGACCAGGTGCTGCGATCAAAGACGGCGGTCAGGTGGGCGGGAATCACTCTGGCGGTGTTGGCTGCTAGGCCGCCACCGGTGATATGTGAATAAGCGTGAAGCTTCTCTTTGAGGCCACGGTGCAACGCCAAGCAGTCGAGGGAATAGATCTCGGTTGGGGTGAGAAAGACTTCGCCAGATGTCTTACCGAATTCTGCGACGTGATAATCCAGACTCAAGTTCTTGGTCTTGATAATGTGGCGAACCAATGAATATCCGTTGGCATGCAGACCAGATGCTGGCATTGCGATCAGTACATCGCCATCTTGCACTAAATGCTCGCCGAGCAAATTCTCGTGATCGACCGCGCCGGTTGCTGCGCCTGCGATATCAAATTCATCTTCGCCAAGAAGTCCAGGGTGCTCGGCAGTCTCGCCACCGACAAGCGCGGTGCCAGCTTTCTGACAACCGATGGCGATGCCGGAAACAATCTCTGCGATCCGTTCTGGGAAAACTTTTCCTACTGCAATGTAGTCGGTCATAAAGAGTGGTTCTGCGCCGCAAACAACTAGATCATCAACAACCATCGCGACAAGATCTTGACCAATGGTGTCGTACTTGCCAAGTTGGCGTGCGATCTCGGTCTTTGTTCCTACGCCATCGGTCGAAGTTGCAAGGAGCGGACGATTAAATTTTTTCAGCGCACTGACATCAAACAAACCAGCAAAGCCACCGATATCACCGATGACTTCTGGGCGACGTGCTTTTGCTAAATGGCTCTTCATTAATTGAACAGCTAAATCTCCGGCTTCAATATCGACACCAGCTGCTTCGTATGTACTCATTCGTATCGATTCACAATCTCGAGCAAATTTTTACCGGCCGATAAATCTGTCGGTATTTGAATTGGGTAGTCGCCGTTGAAGCAGGCAGTGCAGAGCTTGGATTCGGCCAACGTAGTTGCTTCAACCAAACCTTCCAACGAGACATAGCCCAAAGAATCAGCACCGATTGAGCGACGAATCTCTTCGACTTCTAGACCGGCCGCAATGAGCTCGGCTCTAGAGGCAAAATCAATACCGTAGAAACATGGCCACTTCACTGGCGGGGACGAGATGCGGACGTGGATTTCAAGGGCGCCAGCTTCACGGAGCATGCGGATAAGAGCGCGCTGGGTATTGCCGCGCACAATCGAGTCATCTACGACCACGATGCGCTTGCCTTCGATGATTTCGCGTAGCGGATTGAGCTTTAAACGAATACCGAGTTGGCGAATTGTCTGTGATGGTTGAATAAAGGTGCGACCGACGTAGGAGTTCTTCACCAAGCCAGCGCCATAAGGAATCCCTGATTCGCGCGCATAACCAACTGCAGCTGGTGTACCTGATTCTGGAACTGGAATAACCAGGTCGGCTTCAACCGGATGTTCTTTAGCGAGCTGTTGGCCGAGTGCAACACGAGTAGCGTGAACATTGCGACCAGCGATCGAAGTGTCAGGACGCGCAAGATAAACATATTCAAAGATGCAACCCTTTGGTTCTGGCGTTGCCCAATGAGTGGAGCGCAAACCATTTTCATCGATTGCAATGAACTCACCGCATTCGACTTCACGCACAAATGAAGCACCAACAATGTCAAGCGCTGCAGACTCTGACGCAACCACCCAACCATGATCGAGTTTTCCGATAACTAGTGGACGAACACCATTGCGATCACGAGCAGCATACAAAGTGTGCTCATCCATAAATACCAACGAGAACGCACCTTTGAGTGTAGGCAGGACTTGGAGCGCTGACTCTTCAAAATTCTTACCTGGTTGAGCTGCGATCAACGCAGTCATAATTTCGGTATCGGTGGTGGCTTGCAAGCCGTGTGCTTTTTCTTCATCGCTAATTATTTTTGAAAGTTCTTCAGCGAGATCACTGGTGTTGGTGAGATTTCCGTTGTGGGCTAAAGCTAACGTGCCATGGTTGGTCGAACGAAGAGTTGGTTGTGCATTTGCCCAGACCGATGAACCAGTGGTGCTGTAACGGCAATGCCCGATCGCGAGTTTTCCAGTAAGAGTAGCGAGATCGTTTTCGGTGAAGATCTGTGAGACCAGACCCATATCTTTAAAGACAACGATTCGCTTGCCATCAGAAGTAGCAATACCCGCAGACTCTTGACCGCGATGTTGAAGCGCATAAAGCCCATAAAACGCTAGCTTTGCGACCTCTTCATCGGGGGCCCAGACACCAAAGACTCCACACTCATCTTGCGGTGAGTGTTCATCTTCAAAGAGCTCAAATGTGAGCTTTCCATCCGGGCGGCGGGTCACTCTGCAATCCTAATTGTTGCCGCAGCTTTCGCGAAAAGATCGGAGAGGTCAGATCGTTCACCGCTGGCAGAGATCTCACCGTTGTAGATGCCCTGCGCCCAACTCTGGCTGCCATCGATCAAGGCAAACAAAGTGTCGGCAGACATCTCGACCACATTTGGCGGAGTTCCACGGGTGTGTTTTGGCCCAGCGACGCATTGCACAGCAGCGTACGGTGGCACGCGAAGTTCCACCGATTTACCCGGAGCGATTTGCGTAATCTCTTCCAAGATAGCTTTGACTTGAGCAAGGATGAGCGGATCGCGAGCCATCAGAATCAGCCTTAACCGAAAAGCTTTGGAAGTGTCTCGGTGTGAGCTCTGCGAAGTTCATCGAGCGGAATATGCGCACCGTTGATTGTGAGCAGATCTCCACCGGATTGACCTAAGCGAGTAAGAGCAATTCCGTGCTTAGCTGCCAACTCTTTGAGCGCTGCGCTATTGCCGGGCTCCACCGAAACAATGACACGACCTGGAGTCTGCGCGAAGAGTTCTGCCGCAACGTTCTCGGTGAATTCGATTGTCGCGCCGACATTGTGCTTAAGCGTTGCTTCAGTGATTGCCGCTGCAAATCCACCATCAGAGATATCGTGTGCAGATTCAAAGAGTGGCTGACCTTCGAGCAAGAGATTTACAAGGCGAACTTCATGATCGACATTTGCGCGCGGAGCAGCATCACCAATCTGTCCGTGCAAATACGCCCACTCGCTTCCCGAGAAGTTAGAGTCAGTCCTACCAAGCTGATAGATATCAAGGCCAGCATGCGGAATTCCCATGGTGGTGCGAGTGCGAACATCTTGGATCACTCCAAGCACTCCGATAACAGGTGTTGGAAGAATCGCGACGCTACCGGTCTGGTTATAGAAAGAGACGTTGCCGCCAGTGACTGGCAGACCCATCTCAAGTGCAATATCTGCAAGGCCGCGCACGGTCTCAGCAAATTGCCACATAACGCCTGGATCTTCAGGCGAACCGAAGTTCAGGCAGTTGGTGATGGCAAGTGGCTTTGCACCACCCACAGCAATATTGCGACAAGACTCAAGCAGAGCAAGCTTTACGCCTTCATATGGATCAAGGTAGGACCAGCGTGCATTTGCGTCGGTGGAGATTGCAACACCCAAGTTGGTCTCTTCATCGATTCGAATCATGCCCGAATCTTCTGGTTGCGACAGTACTGAGTCACCACGAACATAGCGATCGTATTGATCTGTCACCCAAGATTTGTCTGCAATGTTTGGAGATGCAACAAGTCGAAGTACTGCCTCTTTGATCTCGTGAGGAGTTTGTGGCAACGGAACATTGACTGGAGTGAGTTGATCTAAATATGCAGGGCGCGCCATTGGACGGTTGTAGACCGGCCCATCGTGAGCAACTGTGCGAGGTGGAACATCAACAATCAATTCACCATTCCAAGTGATGTTGAGCCGATCTCCTGCTGTCACTTCACCAATGACGGTTGCAGTGACATCCCACTTCTTGCAGATCTGCATGAAGCGCGCGAGCTTGGATGGTTCGATAATCGCACACATGCGCTCTTGCGATTCCGACATCAGAATTTCTTCTGGTGAGAGCGAAGGATCACGCAATGGAACTTTCTCGAGTTGGATATCCATGCCGCCAGATCCGCCTGAGGCAAGTTCGCTGGTAGCGCACGACAATCCAGCGCCACCAAGATCTTGGATACCGACAACCAAATCTTCGGCGAAGATTTCGAGTGAGCATTCGATCAAAACTTTTTCGGCAAATGGATCACCGACTTGTACTGCCGGGCGCTTTGCTGCCTTGCCAGAAGCGAAGGTCTCTGATGCAAGAACTGAAACGCCACCGATACCATCGCCACCGGTCTTTGCACCAAAGAGAACAACTAAGTTGCCAGTTCCGTGAGCGGTCGCCAGCTTGATATCGGAGTGCTTCATCACACCTACGCAGAGCGCGTTTACTAGTGGATTTCCGGCGTAAGTCTCATCGAAGACTACCTCGCCACCGATATTTGGTAAACCTAAGCAGTTTCCATAGCCACCGACTCCAGCGACAATTCCTGGAAGAACGCGACGAGTATCTGGTGCATCTGCTGGACCAAAGCGCAGCGGATCCATCACTGCAATCGGACGCGCACCCATAGTTAAAATGTCGCGCACGATTCCGCCAACACCAGTGGCAGCGCCTTGATATGGCTCTACGAACGATGGGTGGTTATGAGATTCGATTTTGAATGTGACTGCATAGCCCTGACCGATATCGACAACACCAGCGTTCTCGCCGATGCCAACCAAAAGCGCATTACTCTTGACTGCCTTCTCTCCGAATTGCTTCAAGTGAATCTTTGATGATTTGTATGAGCAATGCTCTGACCACATCACTGAGTACATTGCTAGCTCAGAAGATGTAGGACGGCGGCCCAAGATTTCACGGATGCTCTGGTACTCGTCTTCCTTGAGTCCAAGTTCTCGCCATGGTTGAGGATTGCCGGGAGTGTTTTGCGCGATCGAAACTGTATCTAGTGCCATGTTAACGCCCTACCAAACTATGCAGAATCGATGTGAAGAATGTAAGTCCATCTTCGCTTGGTCCAGTGAGTGACTCAATCGCTTGTTCTGGGTGTGGCATAACACCAACCACATTGCCACGAGCATTTGTAATGCCAGCAATATTGTTCTGTGAGCCATTGGGATTGACATCGGCATAACGCAGAACAACGCGGCCTTCATCTTCTAGCTCTGAGAGTGTTTGCGCGCTTGCCTGGAATGAACCTTCACCGTTTTTAATAGGAACAACGATGCGCTCACCTTTGGTGTAGCCCGAAGTCCAAGGAGTGTTGACGTTTTCTACCGTGAGCGGTTGATCTTTACAGATGAAGTGCAAGTCCTGGTTGCGGATCAAAGCGCCCGGAAGTAAGTGTGATTCGGTGAGAATTTGAAAGCCATTGCAGATTCCCAACACTGGAAATCCGTGCTCGGCTGCCACAATAATTGAAGACATAATTGGCGCAAAGCGCGAGATCGCGCCACAACGCAAGTAGTCACCGTAAGAAAATCCGCCAGGTAGTACCACTGCTTGAACTTCTTTGAGGTCATCGCTGGCATGGAAGAGCGGAACTGCTTCTCCGCCGGCTAAGCGAATCGCGCGTAGCGCAGATGAATCGTCGAGCGAACCCGGGAAAGTAACAACACCAATGCGCATTGTTTACTTCTCGACCTTCACTACATAGGTTTCAATAACCGGGTTGGATAACAACTTCTCAGCTGCTTGCTCTACTTCGGCGAGTTGGGCGTGGGTTGGTTCGCCCGCTACAACAATCTCAAAGCGCTTGCCTTGGCGAACTGACTGCGCGAAATTAAATCCAAGACGAGGCAACGCAGCAGCGACAGCCTGACCTTGTGGGTCAAGAATCTCGGGCTTCAACATAACTTCAACGATAATGGTAGCCATTAGATCGTCCTTCCAGTCAGCATTGTGTAGGCGGATGTGTAACGCTCTTGTGTTTTCTCAACAACTTCACGTGGTAGTTCTGGTGGTGTGCTCTTACGGTCCCAACCAGATTGCAATAACCAATCACGGACAAATTGCTTATCGAATGATGCTTGCGATTTACCTGGTGTGTACGTATCAGCCGACCAAAAACGTGAAGAATCCGGGGTCAAGGCCTCATCGCCTAGGCAAATCTTACCTGTGGCGTCGCGCCCAAATTCAAACTTAGTGTCAGCCAAGATGATCCCGCGCGTGGCTGCATAGTCGTGCGCCATCCCGTAAAGTTCCAACGTCAGAGTGCGGAGTGTCTGCGCATCGCCTTGCCCCACAATGCTGGCAGCGCGTTCAAACGAAATATTCTCATCGTGGTCGCCCATCTCGGCTTTAGTCGCTGGTGTAAAAATCGACTCTTCTAGGCGCGAACCATCCTGAAGTCCATCTGGGAGTGAGATTCCGGTGACCGAGCCAGAGCTCTGATACTCAGCCCAACCCGAGCCGGTGAGATAGCCCCGAGCAACACATTCGATCGGGAACATCTCAAGTGGTTTCACAATGATCGCGCGGCCCGCAACTTCTGCTGGCACGTCGGTAGAAATAATGTGGTTAGGGACGCTATCTGCAAACATCTCAAACCAGAAGAGTGAGAGTTGTGTGAGCAAAACTCCCTTGCCTGGAATAGTGGTTGGCAAGATGTAATCAAATGCCGAAATTCGGTCTGAAGCCACAAGCAACAACTCACCACGATCATTGGTGTAGAGATCGCGAACTTTTCCGCTGCGCTGGTGATTCCATCCAGCCACATCCACAAACGAATTGTGAGTTGGAGTTGTCATCGCGATTTATCGAATCGATGCTGGACGATAACCTGCGGCTGCAGTGTGCAATTGCGCAATCGCTTCTACACGAGAAATGACTCGAGCAGTTTGCGCTCTGGCATCACCAGTAAATTCAAGTGGCTCTGCAAGAAGCGCTTCTAGCGCAGCACGATCGAGTGGAATTCTGTGATCTGCAGCCAGCGCATCGAGCATGGTGTTTGGCTTGCCTTCACGAATGCCTAGCGCAGCAGCAACCGCGTGTTCTTTGATCGCTTCGTGTGCGACTTCGCGACCAACTCCAGCCTTCACTGCAGCAACCAAAATCTTGGTGCTAGCGAGGAATGGCAAGAAGCGAATGAGTTCGGCGTTGATTACTTCTGGGAAAGCACCAAACTCCATGAGAACGGTCATGAAAGTTTCAAGAAGGCCATCGATTGCGTAGAAGGCATCAGGCAGTGCCACTCTGCGAATGACGCTGCACGAGACATCGCCCTCGTTCCATTGATCACCCGACATCTCACCGACCATCGAGGCATAGCCACGAACAATCACCGAGAGGCCATTGACACGCTCACATGAGCGGGTATTCATCTTGTGCGGCATCGCAGAAGAGCCAACTTGGCCAGCTTTAAAGCCTTCGGTGACCAATTCAGCGCCTGCCATCAAGCGAATGGAGGTCGCTAGCGACGATGGCGCAGCTGCAATCTGTACGAGTGCGGTGACAACATCGAAATCAAAAGAGCGCGGATAAATCTGACCAGTGGAATCTAGAACTCGATTGAATCCAAGGTGGTGCGCAATCTCTACCTCTAACTTCGCATGCGCTTGTGATGAACCAAGCAAGTCAACTGAATCCTGCGCAGTGCCGACTGGGCCTTTGATGCCACGGATCGGATAGCGCTCGATTAATTGCTCCAACCGCTCGTATGCAAAAAGTAATTCTTCTGCTGCTGAGGCAAAACGCTTACCGAGTGTGGTGACTTGAGCTGCAACATTGTGCGAACGGCCGGCGATTGGTTGGTCCATATATTGGGCAGCGCGATCTGCAAGCAAGACCAAGGTCGCAACCACACGATCGCGAACGAGCAACAATCCATCTCGAACTTGCATCGCTTCGACATTTTCAGTCAGATCACGCGAAGTCATACCCGCGTGAATTGACTCATAGCCAGCAAGCGCATTGAATTCTTCGATACGTGCTTTGACATCGTGGCGGGTAATTTTTTCGCGCGCATCAATCGATGCTAAATCAACGGTATTGATAACAGCTTCATACGCTGCAATGACATCTGCTGGAATTGGATGGCCGAGTCCAGACTGGGCGCGCATAACTGCGATCCACAATTTGCGCTCTTGAATAATTTTTGAGGTAGGGCTCCAGATATCTCGCATCTGGGCGGATGCATAACGATCGGCAAGTACGCTCATCTTTACTTCTCCCCTACTTGAGATGCTTGAAGCGCAATATCTTTACGATAGTGGCTACCTTGCAAAGTGATGCCCGAGATGACTTCATAGGCTTTTGAGCGCGCCTCGGTGAGGTTCACACCTCGTCCCGTCACTGTGAGCACGCGGCCACCAGCAGAGTGCAATATGCCATCTCGCATGGTTGTGCCAGCATGAAAGATGTATGTGTCTTCGATGATGTGTGATCGGTCCACACCGGTGATCGGCTCACCTACGCGCGGTGATTCTGGATAGCCTTCGGAAGCTAAAACGACTGTGACAGCAGCATCTTGGGACCACTCGAGGCTGGTGCCAGCCAATGACCCGGTAGCCGCTTTATAGAGAAGTTGTGCCAACGGAGTGCGAAGTCTAGGCAGCAGAACTTCTGTCTCTGGGTCGCCAAAGCGCGCGTTAAATTCAATCACGCGAATTCCTTGAGATGTCAGAGCAAGTCCTGCATAGAGCAGACCAACAAATGGAGTATCGCGCGCTTTCATCTCTGCAATTGTTGGTTGCAAAACTTTTACCAGAGTCTGTTCGACAATGTCGGCTGGCGCCCATGGAAGCGGTGAGTATGCACCCATTCCACCTGTGTTTAACCCGAGGTCACCATCGTATGCACGTTTGAAATCTTGAGCTGGTTGCATTGCAACAATGTGTGTGCCATCAGAAATTCCAAAGAGTGAAACTTCGGGACCATCTAAAAACTCTTCGATAACAACGCGTGGTGACAAAAGAGCGTGTGCAAGTGCTTGCTCGCGATTGGTGGTAACCACCACTCCTTTACCTGCTGCTAAACCATCGTGCTTCACAACAAAAGGAAGACCGCTCGGTGCAAATGTGTCGAGCGCGGCTTCGATCTCGGCTTGAGTTGTGCAGGTAAAACTCTTTGCGGTCGGAACTCCTGCATCGCGCATTACTTGCTTAGCAAAATCTTTGGAGCCTTCGAGCTGGGCAGCTGCTTTTGACGGTCCAAAGCAAGCAATCTTTGCTTTTACGAGCGCGTCAGATAAGCCATTAACTAAAGGCTTTTCTGGACCGATCACAACAAGATCGATCTCTAATTGTTGCGCGAGCGTAACCACCGCTGCATTGTCATCGGTATCAATCGCATGGCAGATTGCAATCTGGGCGATCCCTGGATTTCCTGGTGCTACATGGAGAGCTTCTAGCTGTGGGTCTTCTATGAGGGCAGCGGCAAGTGCATGCTCGCGCCCTCCGGAACCAATCAGCAAAACTCTCAAATGAGATCCTTTACAACGATGGTCTCATCGCGACCAGGTCCAACTCCAATTGCGCTCATAGGAGCGCCAGAGATCTCTTCCAAGAACTTCACATAAGCGCGGGCATTTGCAGGAAGGTCTTCTAGCTTGCGCGCACCTGAAATATCCTCAGTCCAGCCCGGTAGATACTCATAAATTGGCTTTGCGTGATGGAAATCTGATTGCGATGAAGGAAGTTCTTCTACGCGAACGCCATCGATCTCATAAGCCACGCAGACTGGGATCTTCTCCCAGCCAGTTAATACATCGAGCTTTGTCAGGAAGAAATCAGTGAGGCCATTGACGCGAACGGCATACCGCGCGATCGGTGCGTCATACCAACCGCAACGACGGGCGCGACCTGTGGTCACACCAACTTCGCCACCGATGCTGCGCAACTTTTCGCCATCTTCATCAAAGAGTTCTGTAGGAAATGGACCGCTACCAACACGAGTTGTGTAAGCCTTGACGATACCAATTGCGCGTGTGATCTTGGTAGGTCCGATTCCAGAACCGGTTGATGCACCACCCGCAGTTGGATTTGATGAAGTCACAAATGGATATGTGCCGTGGTCTACATCGAGCAGAGTTCCTTGTGAACCTTCGAGCAGCACGTTCTTGCCAGCTTTGAGAGCTTGATCGAGCAAGAGAACAGTGTCGCAAACATATGGGCGCAAAACTTCGGCGTAGCCCAAGTACTCATTGAGTACATCGTCGATCTCAATTCCCTTGCGGTTAAAGACCTTGATCAGAACTTGGTTCTTATCGCGAAGCGCCCCTTCGATCTTCTGACGAAGAATCGATGGATCGAAGAGATCTTGAACGCGAATTCCGATGCGGTTGATCTTGTCTGCATAGGCAGGACCGATTCCGCGACCAGTTGTACCGATCTTAGAGTTACCCAAGAATCGTTCCGTCACCTTATCGATGGTGCGGTGATAAGGAGTAATCAAATGCGCATTGGTGCTGATCTTGAGTTTTGAGGTATCGATGCCGCGTTCATTGAGACCGGCGATCTCTTGCAACAAAACTGACGGATCAATCACAACACCATTGCCGATGACGGGAACAACGTTAGGACTCAAAATGCCCGATGGAAGGAGATGCAGTGCGTACTTCTGATCTCCAATAACAACTGTGTGTCCAGCGTTATTGCCGCCTTGGTAGCGCACTACATAATCAACGCGATCGCCGAGAATATCGGTCGCTTTACCCTTGCCCTCATCGCCCCATTGAGCTCCGAGCAGTACTAAAGCAGGCATTTTTTCCCTATTCTGATGGTCTGAAGTTGGCTTCTTTTCGAGCGTTACTTGTTAAGTGAAGTACCGACTGAACGCAAGTCTTCGCAGGCTTCAACAACACGCTTTGCGATACCAGCCTCTGCAGCCTTACCCCATGCGCGTGGGTCGTATGCCTTCTTATTACCAACTTCGCCATCGATCTTAAGAACGCCATCATAATTTTTCATGATGTGATCAACGACTGGGCGAGTAAATGCATATTGAGTATCGGTATCGATATTCATCTTCACGACACCATAATCAAGCGACTCGCGGATTTCAGAAAGTAGTGAGCCAGAACCACCATGAAAGACAAGATCCATAGGCTTTGATCCTGCTGGCAAACCTAGCTTTTCAACAACTGCATCTTGGAGTGTGCGCAAGATCTTTGGTTGAAGAACAACGTTGCCTGGCTTGTACACGCCGTGAACGTTTCCAAATGTCGCTGCCACCATGTAACGAGCCTTGGCATCGTGGCCAAGTGTCTCGATGGTGAGGAGCGCATCTTCTGGTGTGGAGTAGAGCTTGGCATCATGCTTAGCTTCGATACCGTCTTCTTCGCCACCAACAACGCCGATTTCAATTTCAAGAATTGTGTTTGCAGCAACTGACTTGTCGAGAAGTTCCTTCGCGATTGTCATGTTCTCTGGCATTGAGACTGCAGAGCCATCCCACATATGTGAGTTGAAAAGTGGCTTCTGGCCAGCCTTGATGCGATCTGCACCGATAGCAAGAAGCGGACGCATGAAACCGTCGAGCTTTTCTGCTGGGCAGTGGTCAGTATGAATTCCAATGTTGACGTTGTAATTCTTAGCAACGATATGTGCGAACTCGGCGAGCGCAACTGCGCCATCGACCATATTCTTTACGGTTGAGCCCGAGAGGTATTCCGCTCCGCCCCATGAAATCTGAATGATTCCATCGGATTCTGCTTCAGCAAATCCTCGAATTGCACCAATCAAGGTCTGTGATGATGAGACGTTAATCGCTGGATAAGCAAAGGCACCGGCCTTCGCCCGATCCAACATCTGTGCATAAATTTCCGGGGTTGCAATTGGCATAGTGACTCTCCCAAGTAGTTGTGGAACTTCGAACGTAAGTCTCAGGCCGAAGGCACTTCATTGGGTCAGGCGGTCTGTCGTTACGGCTAATCCCACCACATTTCGGGGCAGATTGGAAAACCGTCGGGTTGGTTGCTAATTGAGTCCGAGATGGTTCATCAACGAACTCAAGCCCAAAAATCCGACATTGCTGTGAAAGAGGACCTTGGTCCCTTTCAATAACCAGGATGTGGCCACTTCCAAGGTATGTAGATGGGAAACGACCTTAAATACCGTTCCAAAGATGCTGAGCATGCGCTTTTTCTCCTTTCTCTGATCCGCAAGAGGGTGCGTTACCCGAAATAAGCCCGGTTGGGGCCTCAATTGCGGCAAAGGTAGGAGAAATTCGGACAAAAAGGACCGGGCCGACCCCACATATGTGGAGCCGGCCCGGCCTGTGAATAACTAACTAGGTATTAAGGAAGAACGACCTTTTCCCAGGCATCGTTGATGATGGTCTTAGCAGCGATATAAAGCGCGATCACTGCGGTCACAAGACCAGTCCAACCGCCAACCTTGACTGCACCTGAATGGCCATGGCCCCAGTTGCCATAAGACAAGAAGGCGAAGGTCACTGCGAGTGCCAAGAACAAGAGGTTGTGATGGATATCGATCTTGATCGCTGCGATCCAGAGGACAAATGTCGCCAGACCAAAGCACATAAAGAAGACTCCAAGACCAGCGCCGAATCCAGGCATTCCGTGAGTAAGTCCATACCAAACGGTCAACCAGAATGCGCCAAATGAGCTAAATGCTGTCGCGCCGAAGGTGCTTCCGCGCATGAATTCCCACATACCAGCCAAGAGCTGGGTCAATCCGCCATAGAAGAGCGCTGTTGGAACCGCAGCTCCGGCGCCGACTGCGCCCCAGAGACCTGCGTTTGCACTGCTGAGCAAGATGGTGGTGACACCAAATGCCGCCAGACCTAGGGGTGCTGGGTTAGCAATGTTTGTATTTGCCATAGCTAAAGCTCCTTACGTAGTGAGTTTTCGCACTACTTCAGGAGTTATTACCGCCTGAAGCCCGCGGAAAACTTGTCATCAACTTTGACGACGTAGTTTTATTATCCTCTGGAAATTCTCAAAAAGTGTGCTCTGTCACAATCTATTTTGATAACTTTTTTGTTATTTATAGCCTCTTGTACCGCTAATAACCGAGGCGTAGCCTCGATTTATGAGCTCACTAGAAAATCTTTCGTACGAGGAGCGCACCTTCGCTCCATCTCCAGAATTCACCGCCCAGGCCAACGCCACCGCCGCGCTCTACGATGAAGCTGCCGCCGATCGCCTCGGCTTCTGGGCCAAGCAAGCCGAGTATTTAGCCTGGGATAAGAAGTGGGATCAAGTCCTTGATTGGCAGCCACCATTTGCGAAGTGGTTTGTTGGCGGAAAACTCAACGCCTCGTACAACTGCCTTGATCGCCATGTGATCGAAGGTCGCGGAGATCGAGTCGCGCTCTACTTCGAAGGTGAGCCAGGGGATTCGCGCGCGATTACTTACGCACAGATGCTCACTGAGGTGAAGAAGACCGCTAATGCGCTGATCGAACTTGGCGTCAAAGCTGGTGATCGCGTTGCCATTTATATGCCGATGATTCCAGAAGCTGCAATTGCCATGCTGGCCTGCGCTCGCTTAGGTGCGCTGCACTCGGTGGTCTTCGGTGGATTTAGCGCTGACTCATTGATCACTCGTATCGAAGATGCCGATGCCACCTTGGTGATCACGGCTGACGGTGGATTCCGCAAAGGCGCACCATTTGCGCTCAAGCCAATTATCGATGAAGCACTTAGCATGCAGAAGAACAACGTCCGCAAAGTTTTGGTCTTTAAGCGCACTGGTCAAGATGTTGCATTCAATCCAGAAGTCGATGTCTGGTGGCACGAGATCGTTGATCGTCAATCTGCCGAACACACTGCGGAATTTTTTGATTCCGAACATCCACTCTTTATTTTGTATACCTCAGGTACAACTGGAAAGCCAAAGGGAATTTTCCATACAACTGGTGGATATTTAACTCAAACATCATTTACGCATCGCATGGTCTTTGATATCAAACCAGAGAAAGATGTTTACTGGTGTACGGCCGACGTCGGTTGGATCACTGGACACTCTTACGTGGTTTATGGCCCAATGATTAATGGCACCACTCAGGTGATGTACGAAGGCACGCCAGACACACCTACCAAAGGCAGGATTTTTCAGATAGTTGAGAAGTACAAAGTCACAATTCTCTACACTGCTCCAACGCTTATCCGTACCTGGATGAAGTGGGGTGAAGAATTTCCAAAGGCGAGCGACCTCTCATCACTTCGCTTGCTTGGCTCTGTAGGTGAACCAATCAATCCGGAAGCATGGATCTGGTATCGCGAAGTCATCGGAGGAGGACGTTGCCCAATCGTTGACACCTGGTGGCAGACTGAAACTGGCGCGCTGATGATCTCACCACTTCCTGGTGTCACTGCATGCAAGCCTGGCTCTGCAATGCGCGCACTTCCTGGAATTAGCGCAAAGATTGTGAACGATGAAGCTGAAGAACTCGGCAATGGTTCTGGTGGATATCTCGTTCTCACTGAACCATGGCCTTCGATGCTCCGTGGTGTTTGGGGCTCAGAAGAGCGTTACAAAGAAACCTATTGGTCACGCTTTCAAGGAAAGTACTTTGCTGGCGATGGCGCAAAGCTCGATGAAGATGGCGCAATCTGGTTGCTCGGTCGCGTTGATGATGTGATGTTGGTATCAGGTCACAACATTTCAACAACCGAAGTTGAATCAGCGCTCGTCTCACATCCAAACGTTGCTGAAGCTGCAGTTGTTGGCGCTAAAGATGACACAACCGGTCAAGCGATCGTTGCCTTTGTTATCTTGCGTGGTGGTATTCCAAGTGTGGGTGGCGAGGAACTCATCAAAGATCTCAAGGGGCATGTCGCCAAGATGATTGGTGCGATTGCACGTCCAAAGCAGATTCTTGTTGTGAACGAATTACCTAAGACACGCTCTGGAAAGATCATGCGCCGCTTACTACGCGACGTCGCTGAAAATCGCGCAGTCGGTGATTCAACAACCCTCGCTGATCCAAATGTGATGAAATTGATTCAGAGCGGTCTAGCTTCTGGCAAGACTGAAGATTAATTCACCACAATAATTAAAAAAACCCCTCACAATTGTGTGAGGGGTTTTTTAATACCCGTGAATTAATGTCGTACCTTCCTAGTGGCCTGGCCCGCCAAATTTTGGAGCCAGCGAAGCGCAAGCGGTGAGCGCAGCGGCTGGCTCATTAGGACCAAAGCCGTTCGCACCCGGTTGTCCTGGTTGCCCGTGATGATCATCTGGTCCGCCATCTCGGCCTGGGCCGCCTGGACCGCCTGGTCCACCTGGACCGCCTGGTCCACCTGGTCCACCTGGTCCACCTGGTCCACCTGGTCCACCAAGTGTCATTGCAGTTCCGCCATGGGCAACTAAACAATCGCTGAACTTTTTCATCGCTGCATGGCGAGCGAGATCAGCTGGGCTACCTTCATCATCTGGGCCTCCACCAACGCCACCTGCGATAGATGGTTTGGTGCCAGTTGTTCCTGAGCTTGCAGAACCACCGGCAAGTGATGGCGCAGCTGCCCAGACTAATTTTCCGCTGAGTGCCTTGACGCAGCTATAACTTTTCCCGGCGATTGTCGTTTTGGCTCCGGCGGGAGAACATAATCCGCCTGCTTTGGCAGAGGTTGCTGCTTGCGCGCTTACAGCTATGGTCGAAGTAGCTAAGAGCGCGAAAGCAAAGAGAGATGCGCGAGCGACAGGAAATTTCATAAGGAAAAGGTAGAAGGTTTTACTGAATAATTACTGAATTGACTCTGCTTTTTTGGTGATATCTTGGATCAAAGTTGGTGAGAATGAGTTGAGCTTGGTGTAGATCTGGCTAGAAGGAATGTTCTTAGCAGCCCAACTCCATGGCGTAATAAGCAGAAGGTGGGCAATCACCAGCGCCATCACTGCAGTGCGCAGCAGCGAAAAGGCAGCGCCAAGGACGGAATCGATCCACTTAAATGGACCAAAGAGAAATTTATTATGAAAGACCTTGGCTACTCGTTTGAGTAGCGCTTCCCCTACCCATGAAGCAACCGAGATCGCTACTAAAAGCAGCGCGAATTTGCTGACACCCACGCTCCAGCGATGGAAATAATGGAGCGCGGCATAAAGTCCGCCGAGTCCGCCGCCAACGAAACCTATTGCGCCGAAAATTGATGCAAGGAATCCGGCGCTCCACCCGCGCTTAAGCGCAACTAAGCCCGCAAGCACAAGGATCCAATTGACCCAATTACTCATCATTATGAGAGCGTGATACCTAAGTATTTGTGAACTTCGCTATTAAGAACCGCATCTGAGTGAATCAATCCGATTTGGCGATAGGTAACTTTGCCGTTGGCATCGATAAACCATGTCACCGGAACACCCATTCCAAAGAGGCCACGGGTAATGGAATTAACGTCAAACAGAATTGGCCAGCTCATGCCTTTTGACTTCACAAATGCCCGTCCAGCAGCAACATTCGCTTCTTCGACATCGATACCAACAATGGCAACTTTATGCGTTTTGGCGAGATCCAAAAAGTGCGGGATCTCTTCCTGACATGGCGCGCACCACGATCCAAATACGTTCACGACTACTGGTCCGCGAATCGCTTGAAAAACCACTTTGCTTTTACTATCCAAGCAAGGAAGTGAAATCCCTTTAGTCACGCTCTTATCAATTTTTATTGTGGAGCAGCTTGTCACTACTGCTGATTGTGGAGCTGATTGAGAAGCGGCTTGTGCTGCTGTTGGCATCAATCCAAGAACAAATGATCCAACAACTGCAGCAATGGAAAGCAAAGTCGGACGTGCAAACATCAGTAACTCCTGTGACCTGTTAATGAAATGCCGAATCTGGTTTGACTAACTTTAGTGCTAACTCGGGATCAACTTCACCGATTCCATAAGATGGACATATATCGATGAGGGGGCATGCACCGCACGCCGGCTTACGCGCGTGACAGATCCGCCGGCCGTGCCAGATCATGCGTTGCGAGAGCGTGGTCCAATCTTTTTGCGGAATAAGCTGGCCGACCTCGTATTCAACTTTCACTGGGTCCTCAGACTCGCTCCAATGAAATCGCCTAGCAAGTCGTCCAAAGTGCGTATCCACAGTAATTCCAGGAATATCAAAGGCATGGCCTCGCACAACGTTCGCGGTCTTTCGCCCAACGCCAGGCAAAGTTGTGAGGTCTTCAATGCTGCTGGGAACAACGCTGTCGTACTCTTCAACAAGCCGCTCTGCTAACCCTTTTAAATTGCGGGCTTTCGCGTGATAAAAACCAGTGGCATGAATGATCTCTTCTAGCTCGCCAATGCGCGCACCAGCAAGTGCTTTGGGTGTTTTATATTTTTTGAAGAGCGCAGGCGTCACTTTGTTGACCAACTTGTCGGTGCACTGGGCAGAGAGAACTGTGGCGACAAGTAGCTCAAAGGAGGTGGTGAAATCCAATTCGCAATGCGCATTCGGATAACGCGTGCCCAGCCTACGGAAGATCACCTGAGCCTTGCTCTTCTCTTGCCGACTCGGTGCGCTACCTGACATATCGCTAGATTACTCATTACATTTCTTATGTGGTGACTAAACCTGTGCGCTGACTAAACCTGTGCGCTGACTAATTTGTAGCCCTTCCAGCCCAGGGGTAAGGTTGGGGTGTGGCTAACCCAAAAGAAGATGATGCAACTATCCGTCGCGCCCCACTTTTTAGCGCGCTCGATGATGCCTCGGCAGCCTCGCTCCGCGAGTCAATGTCTGCTCTCAAACTCTCTAAAGGCCAAACACTTTTTAAAGAGGGTGACTCTGGCGATCGCCTCTACATTATTGTCAGCGGAAAGATAAAACTCGGAACTGCCAGCGGAGATGGTCGTGAAAATTTGCTCGCGATTCTCGGACCAGGTGAAATGTTCGGAGAACTTTCACTCTTTGATCCGGAGCCACGCACTTCAACTGCAACTGCGGTGACCGATGTTCGCCTAGTCTCTCTTGCGCACGATCAAGTCATTGGTTTAGTGACAAGCCATCCACAAGTTTCACTGGAATTGCTCCGTCGCCTCGCCCAACGTTTCCGCAAATCAAATGAGACTCTTGCCGATCTTGTCTTTGCTGACGTTCCAGGCCGTGTCGCAAAAGCGATCATGGATCTTGGCGAACGCTTTGGCTCCCAGAAAGAAGATGGCTTCCACGTCAATCATGATCTGACTCAAGAAGAATTGGCGCAACTCGTTGGCGCTTCGCGCGAGACTGTAAATAAGGCCCTGGCTGATTTTGCAGCGCGCGGCTGGGTCAAGCTAGAGCCACGCGCTGTCTTAGTAACCGATGTCGAGCGCTTAACAAAGCGCGGACGTTAATTTTTATCGCTTACGCGACTTCTACAACGAGCTCTATCTCTACTGGCGCATCCAAAGGTAGCTCTGCCACGCCAATAGCTGTGCGCGCATGCTTTCCATTGACATCGCCCCAGATATGAATCAAAACTTCGGATGCACCATTGACAACTCCAGGAGCTCCGATAAATCCAGGTTCACCGTTGACGTAACCACAGACGCGAACTACTTTAACAATCGAATCAACTGGTGCTACGAGTTCCACTGCAGCAAGTGCATTAAGGATGCAGACAGTTGCCATCTCTTTTGCTTGCTCTGGTGAGACTGGTCCGCCAACTTTTCCGGTGAACGGGATCTTTCCGTCAACAAGTGGCAACTGTCCAGCAGTGAATACCAAATTACCGGTGCGAACAGCAGGCACATAAGCAGCGACTGGTAGCGATGCAACTGGAAGGGTCAGATTAAGTTCTGCGAGTTTTGCGCGGACATCCATTTATTTCACTTCTCTCTTCATGTAGGCGACTAGGTTATCTCCGCCCCCTGGGGCAGGTACTACTTGCACAAGATCCCAACCTTCAGAACCCCATGTATCCAAGATTTGTTTAGTGGCATGTGTAAGCAATGGAACTGTGACATATTCGAATTTCATTTAATTACCTCCGGTAAGTGCTTCTTTGACCAGACGTGAAACTGTTCCACCATCTGCTTTACCCGCAGTCTGCGGAGTTACTAATTTCATGACCGCACCCATGCCCGCTGGGCCTGATGCACCACTCGTTGCAATCGCGGTTGCAATGATCTCTTTTATTGCCGCTTCTGAGAGTTGCTCTGGCAGATATCGAGCAATGACATCGCCTTCGGATTTCTCTTGCTCGGCGCGATCTGCGCGACCGGCTTCGGCGAAAGCTTCTGCTGCTTCGCGGCGCTTCTTGGCTTCGCGTGAAAGTACGGTGATGATCTCGGCATCGCTGAGCGTTCGAGCGCTCTTGCCAGATACTTCTTCATTAGTAATAGCAGTCAAAACCATGCGGATCGTGCCCGAAGTGAGCTCATCACGAGAACGAATCGCCTCAGTAAGGTCGCTCTGGAGTGTTTCTTTTAGTCCCATAGCGGTATCTTCTCACGCCTATGGGTTATCAACTACGTGAAGCCTCGTTGCCGGTACTGCCCCAAGGGCACCAGCCGATTCGAGTGCTGCACTTTTCTGACCTGCACTTAACGCCTGCGCGCAGGCGCGAGATAGTTGATATTAAAAGTTGGGCAGCTCTCAAACCTGACCTCGTTATAAGTACTGGTGATTTTCTGGCGCACCCCGATGTAGTGCCAGTTGTCATCGATGCACTCGATGGCTTGCTTGATCGCCCCGGACTCTTCGTCTTTGGTTCAAACGATTATTTTTCGCCACGTTTCAAAAATCCGCTTAACTATCTCAAGAAGGATCACGGTCCCAGAATTCTCGGACCAGATCTGCCAACTGAAGAGCTGCGCAATTGCCTCACTGCGCGCGGTTGGATTGATCTCAATTATTCCCGTACTACTCTCACGGTTTGCGATACAGTGATTGAAGCGCGAGGCACAGATGACGCGCACTTAGAGCGCGATAATTACTCGCTCGTCGCTGGCAAACCTGGCGCGTGCGATCTTGCTATTGGCGTTACTCACGCGCCTTACTTGCGCATCATTGAAGCGATGTCACGCGACGATCTCGATCTCATCTTCGCAGGCCATACGCATGGCGGCCAAGTTCGCTTACCTATGTTTGGCGGTTCCAAAGCGCTCACCACAAATTGCGATCTACCTCATTGGCGTGCACGTGGAGTCACTCGCGTGGCTGGTGAACCATGGCTCAACGTCTCGGCTGGAATGGGAACGTCACCCTTTGCGCGAATTCGAGTCGCTTGTCCGCCAGAAGTTTCCTTACTTACTCTCGAAAGTAGTTTGTAAAAGCAGCCAAGCGTTTAAAACCGGCTTTTTCATACGCACGTTGTGCGCCAAAATTATTATCGCGAACACCTAGCCCTACCTCACCAATGCCAAGTGAATATGCATGCGCGGCGACTCCTGCTGCTAGCGCTGTTGCTAGTCCTTTTCCGCGATCTTGCGCTCTGGTAACTACTGAAGCCAAGACATATTGACCAGATTGCCATTTCACAACAACACCGAGTGAGGCAAACTCACCGGATTCATTTCTGATCCCGCCCCAGAATATTTCTTCGCTGCCACCAGGTCGCACCGATGAATCAGGTGCGTGCTGATCCAGGATGGAATTAATGAGTTGATAGTCGTCCAGAATTTCTAGCGATGCGCCAGTGTCGGCGGTCGTGGTCGCCCAGAATTCAAAACCATAACGAGGTTTGCACGCCAGCACATGCTCCGGATGGATATCGGCTACTGCAACTTTGCCCCAACGCGGATCAAAGTGCGGGTTCGCTCCGTAGGTGTGGCCATAAATGGGATCACCTGTGACAACAAATGAATAGGAGTTGCCGTTGCGATAGGCAGTCAGGAAGTTATTGGGCGAGATGTAGTACTTGGGGACATTGGTAAAACCAAAAATCTCAGTTGCCCATTGAAGAGCAACTGAGATTTCGGAAGTTTCTTGCACCGAGTCAAGCATGGAGTTACGCAGTGAATTCAGCTGCAACCAACTCAGCGATCTGCGCTGTGTTAAGAGCTGCGCCCTTACGCAAGTTGTCGCCGCACATGAAGAGATCAAGCGCATGAGAATCATCTGGGCTGCGGCGTACACGTCCAACCCATGTTGGGTCAGTGTTTACGACATCGTTTGGAGTTGGCCAGATGCCCTTCTCTGGATCATCGAGCAATTCGATTCCAGCAGAACTCTTCAGAAGTGCTTGTGCGCCTTCGCGAGTAACTTCGCTATCGAAGATTGCGTGCACTGCGAGGGAGTGAGTAGTCACGACTGGAACACGCACACAGGTCGCTGCAACCTTGAGGTCAGGAAGTCCCAAAATCTTGCGAGATTCAAAACGAACTTTGGTCTCTTCAGAAGAGTAGCCGCCATCTTTGAGCGAGCCAGCCCATGGAATTACGTTGAGTGCAAGCGGTGCAGGGAATGCTCCGAAATCTTTGATCACGGTGCGAAGGTCACCAGGTTCAACGCCGAGCTTCTTACCTGCAACTTGTTCGATTTGATCGTACAAAGTCTCTGGACCGGTAACGCCCATTCCAGATACTGCTTGATAAGAAGAGACGAAAAGTTCCTTCAAGCCATAGGCCTTGTGAAGTGCGCCCATCGCAACAATCATTGTCATAGTCGTGCAATTTGGATTAGAGATGATTCCCTTTGGACGATTCTTGATCGCCTCTGGATTGATCTCGACAACAACAAGCGGTACTTGATCATCCGTGCGGAAGAAGGTCGAGTTATCTACAACGACTGCGCCACGTGATGCAGCGATCGGTGCCCACTCACCAGCAATCTCATCTGGAGTATCAAACATCGCAATATCAATGCCATCGAATGCTTCTGGCGAGATGGCTACGACTTCAACTTCTTCGCCACGAACCATCAGCTTCTTGCCTGCGCTACGCGCTGACGCAATAAGACGAATTTCGCCGTAAACGTTCGGACGCTTGCTCAAAATGTCGAGCATTACTGTTCCGACTGCGCCGGTGGCACCTACAACAGCAAGTGATGGGAGCTTCTTTTGTGTCATCGTCCTGTTCCTCCATATACAACGGCTTCGTCTTGTGAATCCAAATCGAAAGCGGTGTGGGCTGCTTTCACGCCCTTCTCAAGGTCGGTATCGCGAAGGATCACCGAGATACGAATCTCTGAAGTCGAGATCATTTCAATGTTCAAACCAGCATCTGCCAAGCAAGCAAAGAATGTCGCTGTGACTCCTGGGTGTGAACGCATTCCTGCGCCGACAAGTGAGAGTTTGCCGATTTGGTCATCGTATTGAATCGATGCATAACCGATCTCGCCTTGAATATCTTTCAGTAGCGAAATCGCTTCCGGACCGTCGGCCTTTGGGCAAGTGAAAGAGATATCAGTAAGACCTGTTGCCGCGGCAGATACATTCTGAACAATCATGTCGATGTTGATATCGGCATCGGCGATCGCTTGGAAAATACGCGCTGCAATTCCTGTGCGATCCGGAACACCAACAATGGTGACCTTAGCTTCGCTCTTATCGTGTGCGATACCGCTGATTATCGCTTGTTCCATATCGGTTGCTCCTTCTGGATGGTCTTTAACAATCCATGTGCCTTCGTGATTAGAAAATGATGAACGTACGTGAATAGGAAGATCAAAGCGACGCGCATATTCAACGCAACGCAAGTGCAGAACTTTTGCGCCGCTTGCAGCGAGTTCTAACATCTCTTCGTATGTAACAGTGGTGAGTTTGCGTGCAGTAGGTACAACGCGAGGGTCGGCGCTGTAAACACCATCGACATCGGTATAAATTTCACAGACATCTGCTTCAAGCGCTGCGGCGAGCGCAACTGCAGTTGTGTCAGATCCGCCACGACCAAGAGTTGTGACATCGTTGGTGTCACTTGAAATTCCTTGGAAGCCGGCAACGATGGCAATGTGTCCAGTGCTGAGCGCTTCTTGAATGCGTCCTGGAGTGACATCGATGATGCGCGCTTTGCCGTGGGTGCTATCGGTAATCACGCCGGCTTGCGAACCGGTGAAGCTCATAGCCTCGTGACCCAAGTTTCCAATCGCCATTGCCAAGAGCGCCATCGAAATCCGCTCTCCTGCGGTGAGCAGCATGTCGAGTTCGCGGCCACTAGGCATTGGCGAGACCTGGTTTGCTAGGTCGATCAGCTCATCGGTGGTGTCACCCATGGCAGAGACAACAACGCAGACCTGATGGCCAGCCTTTTTGGTGGCCACGATCCGATTGGCGACTCGCTTAAGCCCTTCGGCATCAGCGACGGAAGAGCCGCCATATTTTTGAACAATCAAACTCATGACAGGATTTTGACAGAAGAATCCACGCTAGCGGACTTTTTAAGACAAAATCTCAGATATTAAGACACGGGTGTGTATCAGATATTGAGACAAAGGCAGTTTTCGTTATTCGATCGTCCGTCGACCTTCGAATGCACGCCCCAAAGTGACTTCATCGGCATATTCCAAGTCCCCACCCACAGGTAGGCCAGAGGCTAGGCGACTTACTTTTATACCCAGCGGCTTGATCTGGCGGATCAAGTATGAGGCGGTTGCCTCGCCCTCGAGGTTGGGGTCGGTCGCGATGATCACTTCTTGAATCTCGGGGTTGCCGAGTCGGATCATTAATTCACGGATACGCAGGTTCTCTGGGCCGATGCCATCGATCGGTGAAATTGCACCACCGAGGACGTGATACTTCCCGCGAAATTCGCGCGTCTTTTCAATTGCCATGACATCTTTGGACTCTTCCACAACGCAGATAGTTGCGTTCTCACGACGTGGATCGCGACAGATTCGACAGAGCTCTTCTTCTGAGATGTTGCCGCATTCGGTACAAAACTTCACACGTTCTTTCACTGTGCGCAGCACATCTGCCAATCGTGAAACATCCACGCGCTCTGATTGAATAATATGAAACGCGATTCGTTGTGCAGACTTCGGTCCGATACCTGGAAGTCGACCGAGCTCATCGATCAGATCTTGAATCGCACCTTCGTACATAACTTACTTCCCGAATTCTTTGATCACTTGTGCGCCAAGTTCGCGCGCAAGTAAAGCGGTGCCCGAAAGCGCATCGGCGTCATCATGTTCTTCAACAGTCTGCTCTGCAACTGGCGCATTGATCGATCCATCGATCACTACTTCGATTTTGAGATTAAGACCAGTGACATCGGCGAATGCAGATTGCAAGATTTCATCGCTGCCGCTACGCACAAATGAATCACGCGCGCCAGAGTTGACGATTGCAATCGTGATTGCCTTTTCATCTACTGCGAGAACTTGTGCACTTGCAGCAAGCAAAGACCACGTAAGTCTGCGACGCTTCTTAACGTTTTCAATGACATCTGGCCAGAGTCGGCGTAGCGCTGCGATATCAACCGGTCCAACATGTGCCGGTGTTGGAGTGGGTGCTGCAGCTGGTTTAGAAACTGGTTTAGAAACTGGTTTAGCAACTGGTTTAGCGGTTGGTGGTGTAGGCGCTTCTGGTGCAGGCGCTTCTGGTGCAGGAGTGAGTGCAGCCGCAGGAGTGAGATCTGAAAGTGGAGTGTGAGCAACAAGATTGACTCCGCGCTCCAAGCGTTCGATGCGCGCAATTACTGCAGCATCATCGCCTGTAGGCAGCAAAATACGACCGCAGATCAATTCAAGAATAAGGCGAGGCGCAGTGGCACCACGCATCTGGGTGAGGCCTTCCGCAGTGATATCTGCTGCACGGATCAGCGTTGCTGCACCGATTATGTTGGCCTGAGTAGACATCCGCTCGAGTTGATCTTCTGGGAATTCGCGAAGGAGTTGCGATGCTTTCTCTTTTGTCGCACCAACAATAATTAAATCGCGCAAGCGCTCAAGAAAATCTTGGGTGAATCGACGTGGGTCAAGACCAGATTCGATCACTCGATCAATAGTAGAAAAGAGTGTTGCGCCATCGCGTGCAGCGAGCGCATCGACTGCTTCATCGAGAAGTGCGCCATCTGTAAATCCAAGGAGTTGTACTGCGATCTCGTAGGTGACGCCATCTTTTCCGGCACCAGCAAGCAGTTGGCCAAGTACAGAAAGCGCATCGCGAACAGAGCCACCACTTGCACGCACGACAAGTGGAATCACGCCTTTAGCAACCTTGATTCCTTCAAGGGCACAGATCTTCTCGAGATGTTCACCGAGCACTCCAGGTGGAACAAGGCGGAATGGATAGTGATGGGTACGAGAACGTATCGTGCTTATTAATTTATCTGGTTCGGTGGTAGCAAAGATAAAAATGACATGTGGAGGTGGTTCTTCTACAACTTTAAGCAGCGCGTTAGCAGCGCCGGGTCCAAGTTGGTGTGCTTCATCGATGATGTAAATCTTGTATCGAGATTGCACTGGTGCAAAGAAAGCTTTATCGCGAAGATCGCGGGCATCGTCTACTAATCCATGTGTTGCAGCATCGAGTTCCATTACATCGATTGAACCCGGACCATTTGCAACTAAGTCTTTACATGATTGGCATTGACCGCATGGTTCTGGGGTGGGACCTTTTTCGCAGTTAAGACTGCGCGCCATAATGCGAGCGCTGGAAGTCTTTCCACAACCACGTGGTCCGCTAAATAAATATGCGTGATGAATTGCTCCAGAAGCGAGCGCATTCGAAAGCGGCGTAGTGACGTGTTCTTGCCCGATGACTTCACCAAAAGTAGAAGGCCGATACTTGCGGTACAGGGCGAGAGACACTGTGCTCCTTCGTTATCTAGCTTTATTCGAACGTAACTGTATTTCACTACATAAGAGAGATATAGGGACCCCCCGCACACCCGCTAGAGCGGACCTACCCTTGCTGCCTTCCGGCCCTGGGGGGGTTCAGTACGGTAGCGCCGCACGGAGGATCTGGGGGTAATCATAGTTTCAAGAGCCGATAGGCTACGACCCGTCGGTCCTAGGCCCCGCCTGGAACCCGCACTGGAGAATTCGCATAGCGGCCGAGTGCGCACGCTTGGAAAGCGTGTAAAGGGCAACCTTTCGAGGGTTCAAATCCCTCATTCTCCGCCAGTTAATTCGGCTTATCGCGCGGAGAGAAGCGTGGTGTATCTGCCAGCCATAGCCTTGTGGATAACTTCGTTCACGAATTTTTACATCGAGTAACAATCGTGCATGAAAAGAATGGCAAGCTATAAAAAACGACTCCTCTTTTTCGCTACATTTTCATTAACAATTTTGAACTTCCAAACTTCTTTCGGATCGCAACCTGCATCTCTCACACTTGCTGCACCCAGACCGCCTGCCGGGCCTAAAGCAGCTTGCCGCATTGAAGTTGATGATGCCCATATCTCCTCCAGCGCTCTCGCAAAAAAGGGAATCAGAACCGTCAAAGTCAATGCACAATCAATATGCAACTTTCGTCAACAACATGTTGATCTAACTGTCGAAATTTATAAAACCACTGACTTTGGGAACAATTTTGTTACAGCAAGCTCTACAAACCCAAAAAGTCCTGGGTCTTCCGGATTAGTGGTCGATAATTTCTCAACACAGGAAGCGTGTAAGAATTCAACTCCCACTGTCTATTACGGGATAGCGTTTTCTCAAGCACTCATCGATGGACGCATTCAGGATGCGGGCAGAACACGCTCAATTCACCTCACGGAACTTAAATGTGGAACCTGAGTTACCCTTATGGTGTGGAAAATGAACCTGAGAGCAAGATAACCCTACGTGAACTAGGTGATGCATTTGTGACTTCGGTTCAAGAATTATTTCTGAAAAATTCTGATAGATACACCGAGCAAGCTAAAATTTTTCTTGCAGAAAATGATTTAGTTGTCGAATTCGACTCCGAAATTTTACTTCATTATTATTTCGATCGAGATAGGGTTGGGGTTGGTTTTCGAGTATCCAACGACCATGGACAAACTTTTTCTCAGCAACTCAGATGGGATAGTCTCGATTCAAATTATGCAGGAAATGTTGAAACTGTGAAGTGGCATTTTGCGGGGGCTGAAGCTTCTCTCGCTTTGTAATCGAAGTTGGGTAACTATTTCCGACTACTTCATGACGCGAGCGAGCCAACCAGCTGCTACCAACATCAGCGCTGGGTAAGCCATCGCCACTGGAAGATTAAATGCTTGGGCTAGACCGCCGGTAACAGTTGGTCCGATGAAGTAAGCGCCTAGGCCAATGATTCCTATTCGAGCCAGCGCAACAGAAGGTGCAATACCTGGCAATGAAGCCGCTGCGACCATCAGCGCAGGCACCATTGGTCCAATTCCCAAACCAGCAATAACAAATCCGCAATCCACAATTACTAGGGCAATACTTTTGTGATGATGCGAGAGCGGAACTGCGAGTGCAATTCCAATCGCCATTGCGGCACCGCCAATATAACCGCCAAGTCTTACTGTCCTTACGGCTCCAAATTTTTCTAGAACTCGATCACCATTTAGCCTTGAAACAATCATCGCTAATGCAAATGCACCGAATCCGGTTGCATTCCACCCTTTACCGATATTCATATTTTCTTTAAGCAAGATGCCAGCCCAGTCGCTCACTGCGCCTTCCGGCAGCAAGGCGCCAATTAATGCAAAACCGATCAGCCACAAGATCACATAACGGCGGACAAAGAGTTTGATCGACCCGGTTGAATCCTCATCACCTTTGTGACCATCAGCTTCTTTTGGCAGTACATATCTAGCTGCGACAACCATCGCTACCAAACCAGCAAGGCCAACATAAAGGAGGTTTAATTCTGGTGAGATGAAGTGCGAAATGACTCCGCCAAAAACAGTAGCCACAAATGAACCGACCGACCAGAGTCCGTGAAAGCTCGACATGTAACGCTTGGCCAGAATTTTTTCGATCGCAACAGCTTGAGTATTAGCGCAGACATCAATTCCTACATAACCAAACGCCATCGCAAAGAGCGATGGACATAACGCCAGCACGCTTTTGGTGGAAAGTGACATCAGAATTACACCGATCGGCATCAAGACAACCGCGGCTCGCAGGACCTTCGGAGAGCCAAATGTATGGACCAATCGGCCGCAGATTTGAGCGCTAATTACAGCGCCGGTGGTGGAACTTAAAAGGATCAATCCGAATTGGCCATTGTTGACGCCAAGTGAGTGCTTGATCTCGGGAATTCGTGGCACCCATGCCATTGAGAGCACGCCCATCACGAAAAAGATGGCCCACGTAGCATTTCGGGCGCGAATCGCAGCAGCGTTCATCGCTATCTCCGACTTCGCTTCATACCCTAAAATAACATCCTCAGATCCATTATTGATCGACTGTATAAGAAGGACACCGTGCCAAAAGCCTGGACAGACGACGCCCCTAAGCCGCAAGCGCTCCAAGATCACGCGCACCTTAAGGATCCACTTTCTTACAAGATCAAGAAAGCCCTTCTTGGCAAACCACTGAACCGTCACACGCTTTCGCATCAACGCCTCTCTAAAGTTTTCGCACTCGGAATTCTCTCTTCTGATTGCATTTCATCTGCTGCGTACGGAACCGAAAATATTCTTTACTACTTGCTACCTGCATTCGGTGTAGCAGGATTTAGCATTTTGATGCCAATGACCATGGTGGTCTTAACAGTACTTTTGATTGTGACTCTCTCTTATCGAGAGGTCGTGATGGTCTACACCAAGACCGGTGGCTCCTATGTGGTGGCCCGAGATAATTTTGGAGTTGTCGTTGCGCAGATCGCAGCGGTTGCACTCATGCTTGATTACATTGTCACAGTTGCTGTGCAAACTGCAGCTGGTACATCTGCGCTCACTTCCGCATTCCCCGCTCTGGCCTCATACTCTTTAGTAATAACGCTTGGTGTTGTCGGAATTCTCTTTTATGGAAACCTCAAAGGCGTTAAAGAAGCAGGGCGTGTATTTGCTGCCCCTACATATCTATTCGTGCTCTCAGTCTTTATCGTGATTGTCGTTGGTATCTATCGCGAACTTACTCACCACTTGAACCATGTTGTTGTTAACTCAGGCAACGTCGGCTTTGGTCACTCCCAACAGTTGATCACTGCAGCATCTATCTTCGTTCTGCTAAAAGCATTTGCCAATGGTGGCTCATCGCTCACCGGTCTAGAAGCGATCTCAAACGGTGTCTCGCTCTTTAAAGCTCCTGAAGGAAATAACGCCAGACGTACCACGGTGATCATGGCGACGATCCTCGGAAGCTTGGTGCTTGGCATCTCCTTCTTCGCCAAAGCCACCCACGCCGTTCCTTATCTTTCTGGCACGCCAACTGTCGTCTCCCAGATCGCCAACGTGGTCCTGGGGCAAGGTGCGCTCGGTCACGGGCTCTATCTCTTCGTCCAGTTCTCCACCATGTTTATCCTTTACACCGGCGCTAACACTCCGTTTAGTGGCTTCCCATTCTTGATGAGTTTCATTGCCGAAGATGGCTTCTTGCCACGCCAGCTCACTAAGCGCGGTCACCGTCTGGTCTTCTCAAACGGCATCATCTTCCTGACAATCGCTGCTTCCACGCTCCTTATTGTTATCGGTTCAAACGTCGCCAAACTGATCGCCTTCTACGCGATCGGCGTATTTACCGGCTTCACCATGGCTGGATTTGGAATGGCCAAACGTTCCTGGACTCGCCGCGAGAAGAATTGGCGACTCAAGTTCTTCCTTAACTTCCTCTCGGGCAGCGTCTCATTTGCCGTCGTTATCATCTTTGCAGTTGTGAAATTCACCGAAGGCGCATGGCTCATCGTGCTTATCTTCCCGATCGCAACACTCGCGCTGATCCGTCTCAATCGCCAATATCGCATGGAGCAGAGCGCGCTTAAAGTAAATCAAGATTCATCGCGCGCAGTAAATATTTCACGCCACGAAGTGACTGTGCTGGTCGATGCAGTCGACATCGCAACAATCGGCGCAGTTCGTTATGCACGCAGTCTTAACCCACGCACTTTGCAAGCTGTTCACTTTGTGATTGATGACCAGCACGCGGATGAAATCAAGCGAGCTTGGATGGAAAATCCTGCACTCGCAGATGTTGCGCTCGAACTGATTGATTGTGCAGATCGTCGCTTAGCTAATGCAGCTCTCGACTATGCCATCCGCGCAACTGCTTCACCTGACGTAGAACTTACATTGCTACTTCCACGTCGCGCATACTCTGGCTTCCTGGGTCGACTTTTGCACGACAGAACTGCAGAAGCGATCGCTGCGCCAATTTCACAACTCCCTCGCGTTGTCGCGACGATTGTTCCATTCGATGTTGAGAAGATTCTTTCCGGTAAAGGAATTTACCGACATGATGAAGCATCGACTGATCTTGTTGAAAACGAAGTCGCTCCAAGACCACAAACTCGCCGCGTGGATGATGCACCTGTCACTGTTAGCGAAACGAGCCACTACGCCGAAGATGTCCAACCGATCTCAACAGCCACCTGGCGCCATCGCGCCCACGTCCGTGGAAATGTCACAGCGATTCGTAACGCTGCTGCTAATGCATCACCACATGTCGAGATTGAAATTTGGGATGAGAGCGGTGGTATTACGCTGGAATTCATTGGCCGACGTGAAGTTACGGGCCTAGAAGTTGGCTCAACTATCTGCGCTGAAGGTATGGTCGGCGAGCACGACGGATCGCTGGTGATCTTGAATCCTTCGTACGAGATCATCCTTTAAAACTGGCGGTGGCGGTGGGATTTGAACCCACGGTTGAGTTTCCCCAACACACGCTTTCGAGGCGTGCTCTTTAGGCCGCTCAGACACGCCACCACCGAGGAGATTACTGGGTTATCGCCGATCTTGGAAAAAATTCTGCAGTAGCGCCGTGCACTCCGCTGCCATCACACCAGCGACCACTTCCACCCGATGCGGACTTCGTGGATCGCGCAGTACATCCCAGACTGATCCAACCGCGCCAGCTTTCTCATCCCATGCACCAAAAACCACTGTCTTGATTCGTGCCTGCGCGATTGCACCAGCGCACATCGCGCATGGCTCGAGTGTGACTACGAGTGTGTGCCCATCTAAGCGCCAACTCTGCGCAACTTCTGCGGCTTGCCGTAATGCAACTACCTCTGCATGCGCTGTGGGGTCAAAGTTAGCTTCGCGCACATTATTTCCGCGGGCAATTACTTTGCCAGATGGATCAAGAATCACTGCCCCGACGGGGACATCATCTGTATTCAGCGCGCTTTGTGCGACTTCAAGCGCTTGCGACATCGCTTCTAAATAATCAGGACTCGTCATAAATCTCGTCGAACTGTTCACCAAATCCCAAGCGATGTGCCAACGATGCGATCTGTTCTTCAGGGTAAAGATCGAGATCATCGCTCATTGCTTCAAGTTCCATTGCACCGATTCCTAAATCGGTGAGCAATTCAATATCGCCACCGGGCTGTGGCTCATCATCGTCTTCCGGAAATGGAAGATCTAGCATGTCAAGAATATCGGCAGCAATGTCATATTCGGCGCTATAGGTAACGTCGCTGAGCATTACGTTTAATTGCGCACCGCGTGCTCTGGCAATAATGAAAAACTCTTGATCAATCGAGATCAACGCAATCGCGCCACCATTAGTCTGTTGGCCTTTGAGTGTCTCGATGATTTCACTTAAATCTCGCGTGCCCGCTAATTGCGAGACGCTCCAGACGCCATCTTCATGCCAAGCGATTACACCAAAGTCATCATCGTTCCGTGAGCCTGCCTCAGTGTCCATAACCACATTCTTTCACCGTTAGAGATCAGCGACAAGATAGAAGTGGGCATAACTTCCACTGTAAAGTGACGGGCGTGAAAGTCCACGTTTCAGAGCACCCGCTCATCACTCATAAAGTCACCGTCCTGCGCGACGAAAAGACTCCATCATCGATTTTCCGCGAACTTGTTAGCGAGATCGTGACCCTCTTGGCTTATGAAGCAACGCGAGAGATCGCGATTGTTCCCACAACTGTGCAGACACCAGTTGCGGTAGCGCAAGGTGGCTTGATCGCAAAACCAGATCCCGTAGTGATTCCTATTTTGCGAGCTGGACTTGGAATGCTCGACGGCATGATTCGCTTGATGCCATCAGTCCAAGTTGGATTCCTTGGCATGGTGCGCGATGAGAAGACGCTGCAAGCATCTACTTACGCCAATCGCCTTCCAGCAGATCTGCACGATCGCCAATGTTTTGTCTTAGATCCGATGCTTGCTACTGGCGGAACATTGATCGCAGCCATCCATTATTTGCTTGAACTTGGTGCCAGCGACATCAATGTCATCTGCATCATCTCGTCACCAGAAGGAATTGCTGCGCTTGAAAAAGAGTTTGCTGGTAGCAGCGCAAAGCTCACAGTGCTGACTGCAGCGCTCGACACAAAGCTCAACGAAAAAGGTTACATCGTCCCAGGTTTGGGTGATGCCGGCGATCGACTATATGGAGTTGTGTAATGGCTAGTACAAGTCCTGGATATGCAATCACTATTCGCGTTGACGGTCCGCCTTCGGCTCAACCAGTAGCAGAGATCACCGCAGCAATTACTGCAGCAGGTGCCAGCATCACTGCGCTCGACGTTGTTGAGTCACATATCGATCGAGTCGTCGTCGACGTCTCGTGCGATGCGCACGATAGCGACCACGCAGAGCGAATCACTGCTGCTATTTCAACTAATCCGCTGCTCGCTGTTCGCAAAGTGAGTGATCGAACTTTCTTGCTCCACCTCGGTGGCAAAATCGAAGTAACCTCAAAAGTTCCGCTCAAAACTCGCGATGACCTATCTCGCGCCTATACCCCTGGTGTCGCACGTATCTCGCAAGCTATCGCTGCCGATAAAGACGATGCGCGTCGCCTGACTATCAAGCGCAACACTGTCGCGGTAGTGACTGATGGCTCTGCTGTTTTGGGCCTTGGAAATATTGGCCCAGAGGCCGCGCTCCCTGTGATGGAAGGTAAAGCGGCGCTTTTCAAGCGCTTTGCCGATGTTGATGCTTGGCCAGTCTGCCTTGATACCCAAGACGTTGATGAGATTGTCCGCACTGTGCAGATTCTCGCTCCAGTGTATGGCGGTATTAATCTGGAAGATATTTCAGCACCTCGTTGCTTTGAAGTGGAGCGACGCCTGCGCGAACTTCTGGATATTCCAGTTTTCCATGATGATCAACATGGAACAGCAATTGTTGTTTTGGCAGCGCTTCAAAACGCGCTTAAACTCGTCAACAAAAATATTGCTGATGTAAAAATTGTCATGTCAGGAGCTGGTGCAGCAGGAACAGCTGTGGCTCGACTCTTAGTCGCATCGGGTGCACGTACCATTATTGGATTCGACAAAGATGGTCTTGTTCGAGAATCCAAACCAAATGATGACATCATGCGTCAATGGTTTGTCGATAACTGCAATCCTGGTGATTTCAATGGAACTATTGGGGAAGCGATGGTTGGCGCAGATGTCTTTATCGGCGTAAGCGCACCTAACGTTCTCAAGGAAACAGATGTTGCTGCAATGAATAGCGGCGCAATTGTTTTCGCTCTCGCCAATCCCGATCCCGAGATTGATCCAGCCATCGCCCGCAAGTATGCAACTGTTGTCGCGACAGGTCGTAGCGATCATCCCAACCAGATCAATAACGTATTAGCTTTTCCTGGAATCTTCCGTGGATTGCTCGACGGTCGAATCCATAAAATTACTGATCAGATGTTGGTAGCTGCAGCAAATGCAATCTCCGAGTGCGTTTCGCAGGAGCAACTCAACTCCAACTTCATTATCCCTAGCGTCTTTGATCCACGAGTAGTCACTCAAGTTGCAGCTGCGGTTCGCGGAGCTGCTCCAAAAAACGCTTAATAACACTTTAAACAACCATAAATACATGTAAATAGAAGGAGCAGTTCAATGACCACATTCCCAGCAAACTTCCTATGGGGTGCGGCTACGGCTGCCTATCAAGTCGAAGGCGCTGCCACCGAAGATGGCCGTGGTCCTTCAATCTGGGACACCTTTAGCCACACAACAGGCACAACGCTCAATGGTGACACAGGTGATGTTGCATGCGATCACTATCATCGTTACCCAGAAGATATTGAAAATATGAAGAAGATTGGCGTGAAGGCATATCGACTCTCCTTTTCGTGGTCTCGGTTATTTCCACAAGGCGATGATGTTCGAGAAGAACGCGGTTTTACTTTCTATGACAAGCTCATTGATTCGCTACTCGCAGCAGGCATCACGCCATATGTCACTTTGTATCACTGGGATCTTCCGCAAGCGCTTGAAGATAAGGGTGGTTGGCGCTCACGCGAGACGATCGATGCATTTGGTAAATACGCTGCAGCAGTTGCAGAACATTTTGGAGATCGCGTCAAACATTTCGCGCCGATCAATGAACCGTGGTGTGTTGCTTGGCTTGGACATGGTCTTGGCGTTCATGCGCCAGGAGTTGCAGATCGCGCGACCGCATTTAAAGTAGCGCACCACACCGTGCTCGCGCACGCCACGGCAGTGCGTTCCATGCGCGCAGTTCGCTCGGATCTCAAAATTGGTCCCGTTGTTAATCACGCAAACTATCCAGCAGATGACTTGAGCGATGCCGATTTAGTTCGTTCAAGTGAAATCTTGGATGCGGTTCAAAACCGATGGTGGATGGATGCAATGTTTACTGGCACATATCCGCAAATTTTGATCGACACATATGGCGCAGAAGTGACCGACCCAATCTTGCCTGGCGATATGGAGCTAGCAAAGATCGACAATGACTGGCTTGGCATCAATTACTACTTTGATACTCGAGTCGGTAAATCCGATAGCTCAAAACCGGTGCAATTTGATAACTCGGCCCTCCTTGGACTTGTGGTGGACTCTGTCCCAGTGCAGCCAGCCGAGGAGCTGACCGATATGGGTTGGCCGATCACCCCAGCGGGCCTCACCTCTTTATTAGTACGCTGGACTAAAGAATTTGGTCCAGCTATTCCACCTATCTTTATCACTGAAAATGGCTGCGCCTACGGCGATGGACCAGGAGCAGATGGAGCAGTCCACGATCAGCGCCGAATCGACTACCTGCGAGCTCACTTGAACGCTTTGGCAGAGGCCATCTCCCAAGGGGTTAATGTGGGTGGGTACTTCCAGTGGTCGCTCATGGATAATTTTGAGTGGTCACTCGGCTACGCCAAGCGCTTTGGCATCATTTATGTGGACTACGTCACACAAAAGCGAACTCTTAAGGATTCAGCCCTCTGGTACTCCCAGGTGATTAAGGCTAATTCTCTATAGTTCTTTATAGCTCCCCGTTCAAAACCAGCCTTTTTTCGCGAGACAACCCCTGTTTTTATTACAAAAGTGTTATCCAAACAGGGGCTAAAAAGCCAGATTTTGGCTCAAAGTACCTGCAAATAACTGGCAAGATATGCCCACGTCGCGGGGATCGGGCTTCATGGGGAGTGCGAACCGCGGACTACCCCTCATAAAAAAGGATACAAAATGCAGATTCGCAAAAAAGGAATGCTCGTAGCTGTTGCTGCAGCAACCGTTGCGCTTGTTGCTACTTTTGTTGCTCCAGCAGCTAACGCTGGAACATCATCAGCAGCATGTGCCAACGTTGGCTCAGGCTACGCAGTTCAAAAGGGTGCATCAGTAGAAGTTTTCACTTCTGTTATTCAGCCAGAACTTCAACACTACATTGATGCTTCAAAGTCATTTACAGCTTGCACAGGCATCACAATTAACTGGAACGGTTCAAACGACTTCGAGTCACAACTTCCAGTTCGCGTAGCTGGCGGAACAGCTCCAGATCTTGCTCTTATTCCACAACCAGGTCTTATTCAAGCAATGGTTGCAACAGGTAAGGCAGTTCCAGCTCCATCACAGACCGTTGCTAACGTAAACCGTTACTGGTCAAAGGGTTGGAAGGGCTACGGCACAGTGAACGGTAAGTTCTATGCCGCTCCTAACTCAGCAAACATGAAGTCACTCGTCTGGTACTCACCAAAGCAATTCGCTAAGGATGGCTACACAGTTCCAACAACATGGGATCAGATGATCGCTCAATCTGACAAGATGGCAGCAGCTGGTCAAACAGCATGGTGCGGCGGTCTTGGTTCAGGTACAGCTACAGGTTGGCCTGCAACTGACTGGCTCGAGGAAGTTGTTCTTCGTACCGCAGGTGCAAAGACATACGCTGACTGGATCAGCCACAAGGTTAAGTTCTCAGATGCCCCAATCATCAAGGCTATGAACACCGTGTGGGGCTGGATGGGTAACCCTAAGTATGTTGGCACAGTTTCAACAATTGCGACAACAACATTCCAGAATGCTGGACAAGGAATTCCATCAGGTAAGTGCATGCAGCTACAACAAGCTTCATTCTATGCAACTCAATTCCCAGCTGGCGTAACAGTCGCTCCTGGTGGAGATGTATGGGCTTACTACCTCCCAACAATCAACCCAGCAGTTACAACTCCTGTTGAGGGTGGCGGAGAGTTCTACCTAGCATTCAACGCTAACAAGGCAACACAAGAAGTACAGAACTACTTCTCATCACCACAGTGGCCTGAGAACCTCATCCCAGCATACGGCGCAGCCGGCGGATGGGTCTCTGCTAACAGCGGTGTACCACTATCAGTCTACAAGCAACCAATCGACCAACTTTCAGCTAAATATCTTTCAGATCCATCAAGCACATTCGTGTTCGATGCATCTGATGCGATGCCTGCATCAGTTGGTGCTGGTACAGAGTGGACAGATTTGACCAACTGGTTTGCTAACGGCACATCAGCTGCGAAGATCGCTGCTCAGATCGATGATTCTTGGCCAACAAACTAACGTCTAGTTTCTAGAGTTAGTTCTGTTCAAAAGAACTAAAACTGGCGAGAACTCACAAGGTTCTCGCCAGTTTTTTTATCTCAGTACACCAGATCTTGTTCCAAACCGCAGTTCCCTCAACTTAAAAAAGCAGTTAAAGTAGGGCTCTCGCGAGAACAACTCGGTGGGTTTGCGACGATGCAGCGCCATTGAAACCAAATGTTGCTCTTTATTTTTACGAAAGGATGTCCATGAGTTTCTGGAGTCAGAACCTTCCTAAATTTGGACAGATGTTCGGTGCTATCGCAATTTTCTTTGCAGTGCTCCTAGCAATCTTCTTTATCGCCGGCAAAGCGAATGGCCGTTTACAACGTCCAATTGCGATTGTCATCTTCCTTGGGCCAGCTCTAGTGTTGATGCTCTTTGGTCTATTCGGGCCAGCAGTAAAGACGTTGATCTACAGCTTTAAAGACTCCTACGGAAATAAATGGGTCGGCTTCCATAACTATCATTGGCTCTTCACTAATGATCAGATGCGTCAGGTTCTGGTCAACACAGTACTGTGGTTTGCAATTACTCCAATAGCGACAACCGCGCTCGGCCTATTTCTCGCTGTCATGCTCGATCGCATGAAGCGTGAATCAATTCCTAAATCACTTCTCTTCATGCCAATGGCTATCTCTTTCGTGGGCGCATCCATCATCTGGCAGTTTGTCTACAACTACGCTAACCCAGGTGACCCTCAGACCGGTCTACTTTCGGCCTTGGTAATCCGTTTTGGCGGCCATCCAGCGAACTGGATTTTGAACGGTCCACTTAATAATTTCTTGCTGATGATCATCTTTGTCTGGGTCGAAACTGGCTTTGCCATGGTGATCCTTTCAGCGGCAATCAAAGCAGTTCCAGCAGATATCGTTGAAGCCTCTGCGCTCGACGGCGCATCTGGCTGGAAGCAATTCCGCGGTGTTACCTTCCCGATGGTTCGCGGAACATTCATTGTGGTCTTTGCAACCATGGTCGTCACCTGTCTCAAGCTCTTTGACATAGTTCGAACCGTCACCGGAGGAAACTTTGGCACCAGCGTGCTCTCCAACGAGATGTACTCCGAAGTCTTCGTACGCTTTGAACAAGGTAAAGGTTCAGCCATGGCGATCGTCCTTTTCATCATGGTTACCCCAATTTTGATTTACAACGTCTATAACCTCCGTAGAGAGCGAGCCATCCGTTGAGCGCCGTAACTACTAGCCCAAGCCGTAAGACTCGTAAGGCTGCGAAAATCGCTGACCACAACCCTGGTCGTAAGCTCTTCGGTAGTCGCGTAGCCACTATTAGCGTCTGGATCATCACCTTTATCTGGACAGTGCCTACCTTTGGAATTCTGGTCACTTCCTTTAGAACCAAGGCCGATATCGTCAACACCGGTTGGTGGACCATCTTTACCCACCCTCACTTCACCCTGACTAACTACCACGCTGTGATCTTTGGTTCGGCCGACTCAGGTCTGCAAAATGGTGTTCTGCCATTTTTCATCAACTCATTTGTCATCACCATTCCTGCAGTGATTTTTCCGATTGCAATCGCAACAATGGCGGCATATTGCTTGGCGTGGGTGAAGTTCCGTGGCAGCGATGCGCTCTTCTTCTTTATCTTCGCGCTACAAATTGTTCCAATTCAGATGTCACTCATTCCGCTACTTCAGCTCTTTACTGGGGGAGTACACCTCGGCTCGGTTCAGATCATTCCGCGCCTTGGTATCGCGGGAAAGTTTGCCGGTATTTGGTTGCCTCACACAATGTTTGCGCTTCCACTTGCAATCTACCTCTTGCACAACTTCATCTCGGCGCTTCCAAAAGATTTGATGGAAGCTGCTTATGTCGATGGTGCAAGCCACTTCAAGGTATTTCGCAGCATTGTTCTTCCACTCTCAGTACCAGCCATTGCAGCATTCGCAATCTTCCAGTTCCTCTGGGTCTGGAACGACTTGCTCGTTGCGCTCTCATTCTCGGGTGGAACACAAGGAATTTTCCCAATCAACGCCAAACTATCAACGATGGTTGGCGCATGGGGCGCTCACTGGGAGTACCTCACAGCGGGAGCGTTCATCACGATCGCTGTTCCACTGGTGGTCTTCTTCGCGCTACAGCGTTACTTCGTTCGCGGCCTGCTAGCAGGTTCGGTGAAGTAATTTTGTTATAACCCTCGCTTTAAAAACGATCGAGCCAGACGGTGGTATCTGCAGGCAACTGCAGGACACCGTCTGTTGCTTTTGCGCCCTCGTGTGAAGCGAGCAGAATATTTTTGCCTGTGATGCGAACCGACTTCTCCACCGAAGATGTATTTACTACTACTTCGATACCTGGTTCGCGCGTGAAATGCAGGATTTCTGGGTCGCTCTCCACCCAGGCAACTCCACCTTCGCCTCCAAGCGCAGCGTTGCCGCGACGGATCTGAAGCATCTGCGTGTAAAAATTAAGATAGCTCGATGGATCTTGGGCTTCTAGATCCATGCAATAACGCTGCCAATCCTGCGGCTGTGGCAGCCATGGTTTGCCAGTTGAAAATCCATAATTCACTTGGGTTGAATTCCATGGCAGCGGAACTCGACATTCATCGCGACCTTTATCGGTTCCACCACTTCGAATGAATGCGGGGTCTTGTCTGGCTTCATCTGGAAGATCAGCGCTAGGTAATCCCAGCTCTTCGCCCTGATAGATATATACGCCGCCAGGAAGTGAATGAATTAACTGTGCCAAAGCGCGTGCTCTGCGAGCACTTCCGATACGCGTAACTACGCGGGGAGTGTCGTGGTTATTGAGCACCCATGTGGCCGGTGCTTGCACATCTTTGAGCTCATCAAGCGTGGTGTTGATGCTCTGCTTCATCGCCTCTGCATCCCAGCCCAGCATCATGAAGTTGAAGTTAAAGACTTGATGTAGTTCATCGCTACGCACATAACGAGCCGCACGTGATGATGGGTAAACAAATGCTTCCGCCACGCTCATCCGATCACCGCTATAGCTATTAAAGACCTTGCGCCATGCGCGATAGACCTCGTGGATGCCCTCGCGGTCAAAGAACGGAACATCAGAGAGAAGTCCAGCACGTTCTTCGGTTGTGATGTCGAGGAAATCAAGGCGAAGCGCATCGATCAAACGATCTGGATCGCGATGATCGACCAAAATCTCTTCTTTTACACAACCATGTGCCACATCAACTCGAAAACCATCGGCTCCAAGATCAAGCCAGAAACGAAGCGTCTTTTCAAAATCAGCAGCGACCTCTGGATTTTCCCAATTGAGGTCAGGTTGACTGGAATCAAAGAGATGCAAATACCATTGTCCATCTGCGGTTCGCGTCCATGCTGGGCCGCGAAAGAGCGAGATCCAGTTGTTCGGTGGGAGCTCCCCGTTTTCGCCCCGGCCATCGTGGAAATGGAACCTGGCACGCTCGGCAGAGCCTTTCGGCGAAGCTAGCGCAGCCTTGAACCACTCGTGCTCGGAAGAGAAATGGTTGGGGACAATATCGGCAATAAATTTAATTCCATGTGAATGCGCAGCTTCAATGAGCGCTTTGGCATCGGCTATCGTGCCAAACCGAGGATCGACATCGCGCGGGTCAGAAACATCGTAGCCGCCATCTTTATTAGGGCTCTTATAAAACGGGCTCAACCAGATTGCATCGACGCCTAGATCGGCAAGATATGGCAATCCAGCAATCACACCTTGAAGATCACCCTCACCATCGCCATTACTGTCTCTAAACGAGCGAGGATAGACCTGATAAATCACCGCATCGCGCCACCACAATTTTTTATCGCTCATAACCCAATCCTATCTTGCGTCACTCTCCGTTAAGATCAGCCTATGTCAGAGATCGCGCGCCACGACTGCACGATGTTCGATGGCCGTGACATTTTCTACTATGACAGCGCGGCTCGTGAGCGCACTGCAATCGACGGGCGAGCATTTGAAGAGCGCCCCAAGCCGGCGCAATTGCGCCTCGATATGCTGACAAATGAATGGATCGCAGTAGCCTCACATCGCCAAGCTCGCGCATTTCTCCCTCCTAAAGAGTTATGTCCACTCTGCCCAACAACCGGCGAACTCGAAACTGAAATCGCAGATAAAGATTTTGAAGTCGTGGTCTTTGAAAACCGTTCGCCCTCTTTTGCTGCGCCGGATGCAGGATGGAGCATGGCGCGCAATGAAGGCGTTGCGACAGAGATGCATCAAGCAGCTGGGCGCTGCGAAGTAGTGGTCTTCTCCGACCAACACGAAGGAAGTTTCGGCGGTCTGCCGCTGCACCAGATGCGAACGGTGATGGAAGCATGGCGCGATCGCACCAGAGAAATTTCACAACTTCCGTATGTGGAACAAGTTTTTGTCTTTGAAAATCGTGGTGAAGAAGTTGGTGTAACTCTTAATCACCCACACGGACAGATTTATTCTTATCCATTTATTACACCACGTACTACTCGGATGTTGGCAGTGGCAGAGGAATACTTTGCCAAGCACAAACGTCCGATGCTTACCGACATTATCGAACGCGAACTGCGTGATGAAGTTCGAATTGTCGTCCAAAATGAACATTGGGTGGCCTACGTTCCATTTGCCGCTAGATATCCATACGAAATACATGTTGCGCCGCGTAAGTTTGTCCCAGATTTAGCCGAACTCTCCGACGAAGCTGCCGATGCCTTTCCAAGTATCGCTAAGGAAGTTCTCACTCGTCTTGATGGTGTCTTTGGAATTGCCATGGCATACATCGCTGCTTGGCATCAAGCACCGGTTCGTACTGGCCGAAACTTACTTGGCCTTCATTGGCAGATAACCAGCATTAGACGTGCCCCTGGGAAGCTTAAATACCTCGCAGGATCAGAGTCTGCGATGGGCGCTTTTATTATGGATCTAGCACCAGAGCAAGCCGCGCAATCTTTGCGCGACGTTCAACTCTAAATGTTGAGCTCTAACCATTCTTCTTCAAGTGCTTGATGTTCGAGCTTAAGATTTTCTAACTCGCTACTAAGTTCAGCTAACTTTGCATAGTCAGTTGCATGCAACTCTTGTTCGGCTTTAATTTCTTCCATTCGCTGCGCCCGGCGCTCTATCTGCTTTTCTAAACGAGCAATCTCTTTTTTAAGAGCTTTCTCCTGCACAATCGATAACTCTTTCTTCTGAGCTTTAGTTGCTAGCGCACTGCTCGCGCTACTCTTTGCCCGACGCAGATCGAGATATTCCTCAATCCCACGCGGCAAATCACGAATTGTTTTATCGCCGACTAACCCGACAAAGGTGTTGCATACTCGCTCCAAGAAATAGCGGTCGTGCGAAATAACTATAAGCGTGCCGGCAAATGAATCAAGTAGATCTTCCAGCGCGCTCAACGTCTCGACATCGAAATCATTTGTTGGCTCATCGAGTAGCAATACATTCGGGCTATCCATCAACAATCGCGTCAATTGCAATCTGCGACGTTCACCACCAGAGAGATCTCCCACTGGCGTCCATTGTTGATCCTTATTAAAGCCCAGCCGTTCGCAGAGTTGGGATGCAGATAGCTCTTTGCCATTTCCTATTTCAACCCGGGTCGCTACCTTTTCTACTGCTTCCAATACCCGCCACTTGGGATCTAGCTCCTCAAGGTGCTGGGAGAGAAAAGCGCGCTTGACTGTCACTCCCGTGACGAGCTTGCCATCGGTCAATTTTTGGTCACCTGTGAGCGCGCGCATGAGCGTGGTCTTGCCGGCGCCGTTTACTCCGACAATGCCGATGCGATCTCCCGGACCGATATTCCAATAAATGCCATCTAATAGCTCATTATCGCCAGCGCTGATCGAGGCTTGGTGGAGTTGATAGACTGTATTTCCCAAGCGATATGCGGCAAAGTTCAATAGCTCGGCATCGTTGCGAGGTGGTGGTTCTTGGGCGATCAGCGTGTTAGCTGCTTCGATACGGAATTTCGGTTTAGACGTTCTAGCAGGTGCACCGCGACGCAACCAAGCCAACTCTTTGCGAATCAGCATGTTCTGCTTGTTCTCTTCCACACTGCTCTGACGAGAACGCTCTGCTTTGGAGAGCACAAAGGCAGAGTAGCCACCTTCGTACTCCAGGACTTTTCCGTCGACAACTTCCCAGATTGCATCGGCAACTTCATCGAGGAACCAGCGATCGTGCGTGATGACCACAACCGAGAGATCGCTGCGGTTCTTGAGGTGTTGGGCAAGCCATGCAACACCTTCAACATCGAGATGGTTCGTAGGCTCATCGAGCAAGATCAAATCAAGATCATCGACGAGAAGTTTTGCCAGATTCACCCGACGGCGTTCTCCACCTGAAAGCGAATGAAAATCTCGATCGAGAAGTTCATCGCTATATCCGCCGAAAAGTCCTGCAAGGACCTCGCGCACTCGACTATTACTCGCCCATTCGTGCACCGGAATATCACCGAGCACCACGTCGCGAACACTTGCTCCGGCTGCTGCGCTATCAGATTGAGAGAGCATCCCAACTTTCACGCTATTTGCTTTGGCAACACGACCTGAATCAGGTGGGAGAGTTTGGGCAATTATTTTTAAGAGCGTGCTCTTGCCGCCACCATTTCGACCAACAATTCCGATCCGCTCATTGTCGTTCACGCCAAGGCTAACGCCATCGAGGAGCGGGCGAATGTCGAAGGCTTTAGAGACAGACTCTAGATTTATCAGGTTCACTATCTAGAGTCTGTCACGAATCGTGCTAGCAATCTAATCCGCTGAAGTGAGTAGATCCACGGTAAATGTATGGAGCTACGCTTTAGGAGTTAGATGGGGCAGAACCCAATGTGAGCTGGTAGGTCTTGCTTCCGCCAGTAGGCAACGTGACGGTGAGCGAAACACTTGCTCCTGGTGCATATGAGCGGATCTTCACAATCGCGGTCTCTTGATCAGGAATACGAGTTCCAGCGATATTGGTGATGATCGAGCCGACTGGAATTCCAGCCAGCGCCGCTGGATCACCAGAAACGAGCTGGGAAATCTTCGCACCTACGCCAGTGTAGTTGTTGTCAAAGTAGACACCAAGTACTGGTCGGGTAGATGTATGCGTTGGGCTGGTGATGATTTCATTCACTGTGCGCATCGCTTCATTAATCGGGATTGCAAAACCCAAACCAATTGATCCACCAGTAGATTGGCCATTCATACTCGCAATTGCGCAGTTGATACCAACGAGACGACCAGTTGAATCTGTGAGTGCTCCACCTGAGTTACCTGGATTGATCGCGGCATCGGTTTGAATTGCGTCGACATAAGACTGAGTGTTTGAGGTATCGCTCTGCGTTGTAACTGGACGATTGAGTGCAGAGACAATTCCTGCTGTCACTGTGCCATCGAGTCCAAGTGGTGAGCCAAATGCGATCACCGGATCTCCAACTGAAAGTGTGGACGAGTCACCGATTGCAATTACGGGAAGATTTGGAGTAGTGATGTGGAGAACTGCAAGGTCATAAGCAGTGTCGCGACCGATCAAATTTGCTGTGATGTTGCGACCATCGTTAAGGTCAACGCTCAAGCTGTACGTTGTTGAATCTTGGGCATAGGCATCAATTACGTGATTGTTGGTGACAATATAACTTCCGCTTGCATCGCTCTTAATAATTTCACCAGAACCAGTATCACCGGTGCCATCACTTGCAGTTACATCTACAGTAACAACGGATGGTTGCACTTTTGGTACGACCGCTTTAATGCCGCTTCCTGTTCCAAGCGTGACAGAGCTGCGACCAGCAGGACATGCTGTTGATGAGTTGGCATAAAGCGCACCCGTACTGTTATCGACACATGCATTTACTACTGTGCCTGAAAATTGACCAGCAGCCGTAGCAACTCCACCAACCACACTCGCGCCAATTACTGCGCCGATAGCCATCTTGGAGAGTGTTCCCAAACTCTGAATCTTTCTCATGGACACGCACTACCTTTCATACTCGATAGAAGTGAACTGGCACCGGTCCGGTGCTCACGGGAGCAATTAAAGCCTGGCTATCCTAAAGAATTGTCGGGGTTCCCTGCGAGCTGACTGAGAGCTCCATCCGCCAGACCGAAGGAAGGGCCAGCACGATCAACACAATTGCCAGGCTCAGAGCGGAGAAGAGTTCGAGCAGGTGGGTCAGACCAATCACGCTAGCCAACGGAGCTGCGATAGCCAGCCCGACTGGGCGTAGCAGAAGCGTTCCTAGGCCATCAAAGGCCGAGACCCGTGAGAGCGCCTCGCGCGGCACCTCACGCGCCATAGCAGTGCTCCACATAGAGCCCCAGAGGTCGAGCATTACTCCTGTCACAAAGGCAGCGACGGCAATAATCCATAGTTGTTGAGGCTTGGCCAGCGTCAGTACATACACCGGGAAGACAACGGTGATCGCGGTTAAAAATCTCATGGGGTAGCGCACCTTGATGCGCATCCCGATCAGCGAACCGACCAGCAACCCGAACGCCTCTGCGCTCATCACAGTGGCCCATGATTTTGGTCCATGGAAATATTTCACCGCGATCAACGGTCCAAGCACACTATCGGTCGCCGCCCAAATCAAAACAAAAAAAGAAAATCCAGCAACGGTCGCCACGATCCAATGAAACGAGAGAAATATTCGCCAACCCTCACGCATATCGTGAAAGAAAGTAACATGACTTTCTGGTGCTCGTGGCGTGAGTTGACGCAGCCCAATCACCAGTGAACCAGCAATGACGAATGATGATGCATCAATGGTTAGCGCCCAGGTGCTTCCAAACGCCGTGATGAGCCAACCTCCGATTGCGGTACCGATAATCAATGAACCGTTGGAGATAAATTGATTGATGGAATTACCTTGCTGGAGCAGCTCTTCAGGCAAGAGTGATGGTAATACTCCGGAGAATGCCGGCCAAAATATTCCCCACATCAACCCAAATATTGCGTTACACGCAAAGAGCACGTAGTTAGGCACGTTTCCGGTGTGAAAGAAAAAAGATTGCACTAATAAGACACTGCCGCCAACAATGTCAGCTAAACCAATAATAAGAATTCGACCATATTTATCGGCGAGAACTCCGCCAAATGGAATCACACAGAGCATCGCAAGGGTCTGTGCACCCAAAACAAAGCCGAGCTCCCGGCCACCGCTAGTCAGTGAGTGCATACGATGGAGGTGGAGAATGCCAAAAGCTAGGGCGATTGGACCCATGCCATTTCCAAAACTTGAAATTAAGCGCGAGAGGTAAAAGCGCTTTACATGGGGATAGCTAAGAGTTTTTTTGAGACTCACTTTTTAAATGAGTCGTGATTTTTGAGGAGTTGATGAATCTCACTTGCAATTTTTTTGAGTTCCGCAATCTCTTCGCGATTAAGTTCACGGGCTTCTTTAGCCAATTCAAACTCACCCAAGCTTGCGGTGTGGGTTTCATCGATCTTCTGCTCAACCCCGGCGGAGGCCACATTTTGACCCACCATAATGATCGAAAGTAGAACCAATTGCAGGAAGGTCTGAGCGATCCACGAAACAATCGTGATCAAATCCCCCGACTTAAGAGCGGATGGGAGTGAGATCAGAGCGATGATGGCGAAGATATATGCGCACCACATGGTGGCCACACCAGAAGTGATCTTGGCTGCTAATTTCTCATTAAAAGCGCTGATTTTTCTCATGTCACAGAGTTTAGCCGTTGCGCATCAGCAATCTAGGAGGCGGGGGCAGGGTAAGATCTGACCCGTGCGTGCGAAAAAGGCTATTGCGACCCTATCGATCGCAATCACCCTCCTTTCACTCAGCTTCTATCTCCTTGATCGGACCGCCGGCAGCGCGATTCCGCGCTCCAATGTGCTCAATGGCTCCGTGAAATCCAAGGGTGGCGACGTCAATATCCTGCTACTTGGCTTGGACTCGCGCCGTGCGAATGATGGCTCAGATCTACCGCGCAAGCTCCTAGACATCATGCATGTGGGTTCATCGAGCCAAGTGGGTGGCTACAACACCAACACCATGATTCTGATTCACATCCCAGCTGATGGCTCTCACGCCGTTGCGATCTCTATCCCGCGCGATGACTATGTCGCAGTTCAAGGGTATGGAATGCAGAAGATCAAAGAGGCATATGGTCTAGCTAAATATGATGACGAGCTAAAGCTCATCAAGGCTGGAGTCCAAAACCCGGCTCGAGAACAACAGAGCCGCGACGTTGGTCGCGCCCTGACCATCAAGACAATTAGCACTCTGCTCAATGTTCCGATTGATCACTTTGCGGAAGTCAACCTAGTGGGCTTCTACGACTTAGCTAACGCCGTGGGTGGCGTGCAAGTCTGCCTCAACCACGCAGTCAATGACGCGCAATATTCTGGCGCGGTCTTCCCTGCTGGCTTGCAAACTATTACTGGCGCGCAAGCTCTTGAATTTGTCCGCCAGCGCCACGGTCTTCCTAATGGCGACCTCGACCGTACCCATCGCCAACAAGCTTTCATCACCGGCGTCATCACGAAATTCCGCAGCCAAGGCATTTTCAACGATATCGGCAAGCTACAGAACTTGCTCAACGTCGCAAAGAAAGATGTCGTGATCGATAGCGGTTGGGATGTACTCGGATTCTTGCCACAAGCCAAAGCGCTTACTGGCGGTCATATCACCTTCCATACCCTTCCAATCGTTGGATATGGAATGCGCAATGGCCAAGACGTGAACTTGATTGATATCCCAACAGTTCAAAAGTATGTGCACGATCTCTTCTATCCATCGAAGGTAACCGCTTCACCATCACCAGCTGCAACCAAAGGCGCTACTAAGAAGACTGTAAGTTCCGCACCTGCAGCTATCACCAACAACGGTGCAAACGGTAATTCAGTCGACGGCTCAAATATCCCTTGCGTTAACTAGTTGCTCTCGAAAGGCCTAGCCATGCTCTTTGCATTTCTAGCAATAGTTGTCGGAGCACTCACGACGCTGCAATCGCGCATCAACGGCGAACTCTCAACCGATATTCACAACGGTATTGCTGCCGCCATCCTCTCTTTTATTTCGGGTTGGATTATCTTGATCGGGTCCTGCGTTTTTTATAAGCCAGACCGCGAAGGACTCGCTCGCGTATGGAGTTCACTTCGTACGCGCCGCATGAAGTGGTGGGAGATTCTCGGCGGTATGGGCGGGGGCTGCTTTGTCGCTTTACAGTCATCGCTAGTGCCAACGCTAGGGGTAGCAATTTTCACAATCTGTGTTGTTGGCGGCCAAACTGCGCTCTCTATTGTTGTCGATCTCATTGGGCTCTCACCATCTGGCAAACATCGGGTAAGCGTGCTGCGAGTCTCAACAACCCTCATTATTTTGGTCTCGGTCTATATTGCTGTCTATCCAGACCTCAAAAACTCTACCTTCAAAATTTTGCCTATCCTGCTCACCATTGGAGTCGGTGGCTTGGTGGCATTTCAGCAGGCTCTTAATGGACGTGTAAATACAGTCTCACTGCGCCCACTAGCAACAACTTTTGTAAATTTCTTTATGGGCACGCTGATTCTAATAATCGCTTTAGCTATTAACCTGTTACGCGGTGGATCTATTGCGCCGCTGCCCCACAATCTCTGGGTCTATCTCGGAGGTCCACTTGGTCTTATTTTCATTGCGCTCAGCGCATTTACCGTTAAACACTTGGGCGTTCTCAACTTTGTACTCTTTAGCGTGACGGGTCAATTGATTGGTGGTGTAGCGATTGATGCAATCGCCCCTGCAGCGCACACTCACATCACGAGTTATCTTCTTACAGGAACCGCGATGACACTCATTGCAGTTGTGTCATCGCGGTTACTCGCTAATCTTTCAAGCAATAAATCTCATAAATCCTAACTGGATGTATTAGAGACTTGCGCGTGCTGAAGCTGCGCTCTTTGCAGCTGCAATTGATGCAGCCTTGTTATCGACGAATGACTCAAGTCCTGGAGCAATTCCAGCAAGACCGAACTCAGAGACGATAACTTCCACATCGGTTGCACCGATTGACTCAAATACCTGCTTCATGAATCCGCTCTCCCAGTCCCAACCAGCGCGTGGTGCGCCAGGAGCATAAGAGCCACCTTGAGAAATAATGACGGTAACTTTACCTGTCACTGATACTGCGCCAGGAATGATGATCTGATCGATCCATGCTTTAAGAACTGATGGCACCGAGAAGTTCCACATTGGTGTTGAAACCATGATGTGCTTTGCTTCGTTCACTTCTTTGATGAGGCCCAAGCGATAGTTGTGCTTTGCAGCGGCGCTCACGCTACGAGCATCTTCTGGGGTGTAACCAGCTCCAATTGCCTCACCATCGAGGTGAGGAATTGTTTCGATTGAGAGATCGTGGGTGATGATCTCTGCTTGTGGGTGGCGAGCTGTGAAAGCTTCCATGAACGCGCCATCGATTGCGCGTGAGATTGAGTGATCGCCCATTGGGCTTACGACAATATGCAGTAGATCTGACATTTTCATCCTTCGATAGATTGAGAGTGCTCAATAGTGATTGCTAGTGATCGAGAGGCAAGAACTGCCTCACACTCAGAAGGATAGTTTAATCTTCAACTAATTGCGAGTTGGAAATTTTGGGGATGGCACGGGCGAGCAAGGCCATCACTACGAGGGTGAGCGCGCTGGCAAAATAGGCGGGTTTGGCTGCATTGATGAAGGCAGAGCGCTGCGCGGCGCTTAACGTGCTTACCGTGAAGCTAGCTGGAACTTTCCAGAAGTAAAAAATCGTTGCCATGGCCAAGCTCACACCAAACAATCCGCCAACTTGTCGCACTAGCGTATTGATTGCAGAAGCAGCACCACGGTGCTCACTTCCCAGCATGGAAGGCGCTGTTGCCGAAGTAAATTGGTTGATCAATCCCGATCCTATGCCCAAGATAAATAAGCCAAATGAGATGCTCACAATGCTTGGACTAGCGAACATTGGGATAAATCCCCCAGCCATAAAAATTGAACCAATCGCTCCAAGCAGTCGATGCGAACCATCCTTAGCAAATACTCGGTTGGCGTAACCCGAACCAAAGAGATTTCCAAAACCCATAGCAAGAAGAACAAGTCCTGCAACTACTGGTGATCGGTGCTGCACAATTTGAATTGACAGTGGGTTCACAGTGAGGGCGATCAACATGGCGCCGCTTGCAACCGCACTAGTGAGAATGGTCAATAAAAATCCACGGTGCTTAAAGAATTCAATCGGAAATAAGGCGTCAGACTTTTTGATTTTTTCAGCGAAACCGAATCCGAGAACAGCAATTACTAGTACCACTATTAATGAAGTGCGTAAAGAGATAAGTGTTCCCAAACGCGACAACTGGGCTATGGCAAGCACCAGCGCAATCACAACTGTAAATGCAAGCGTTCCGAGCCAATCGAATGATCCAAATACTTTATGTTTTACGGAAGGTAGGTGCTTGGCTGACTGATAGATAGCAGCCAAAACAAAAGGTAAGTTAAAGATAAAGATCCAACGCCAACCCGCAATGCCAGCAATAGAACTTTGTGATGCAATCACGCCACCAAGCAACGGTCCCAAAATGCTGGCAGAACCAAAGATCAAGACAAAGAGCAGGATGTAACGCCCGCGTTCCTTAACTGGAACGAGGTCGGCTATCACGGCGAAAGCTAGCGAAAATAGCCCACCTGCGCCTAGGCCCTGCAAACCGCGGGCGGCGATCAGCAGCCAGTAACCCTGCGCAGCTGCTGCGACCAGAGAACCTGCGCCAAAGAGCGCGAGCCCAGCAATAAATAAGCGACGACGACCGAACGAATCTGAGAGTCGACCATAGATTGGCGTTGTCAGCAGCGACGCCGCAATATAGATAGTCATCAACCACGACTGGTCGGCGACCTTATGAAAGTGCTGCGAAATAGTGAGCGAGGCGGTTGAAGTTACGGTCTGGTCCAAAGCAGCCAGAAACATTCCCAGCCCAAGTCCAGAGAGAACCTTCTTAACATTCACATCAGTGCTTGCGCTCATTATCGAAGAGTTCGCCTTAGTTACTCTGCTTGCGCGACAGTTGGAAGATCGGCTCGTGCATTTGGACAGCAACCGACTGCACAGAAATCAGCCCATGGACCCAGTTCAGATAAGGCAAGCTTTTGCGCGTTATTGATCCGCTCTTCGATTAACTGGGCTACACCTGTCACAAACTCAGGTGCGACGCCTGGGGTTGCTACCCGAGCAAAAAAGAGCTGATGTTCTTCGGCGATCTCTTTAGCTTCGTTATCCAAGTCCCAGATAACTTCGACGTGGTCGCTGACAAATCCAATAGGAATAACAATGACACCACGTGTGCCGCTACTTGCTGCATCGGTGATCGCATCGCCAATATCTGGCTCGAGCCATGGAATCGTTGGCGATCCACTACGAGATTGGTAGACCAACTCCCACTGCGGTACTGAGTTAGTGGTGAACTTTTGCGCATGTTCTACTACTAAGGCAGCTGTTGCTTTATGTTGTGCCACATACATGCCACCTTTATGCGCTTCGCGCATTCCAACTGGTCCGGATGTGTCTGCCATCGAATCTGGAATTGAGTGAGTTGTGAAGAAAATCTTCACTTGATCACTGGTGAGTCCAGAGGCCACAGCTGAATCAATCGCTTGGGCTAGACCTTGGGCAAATGGGGTGACAAAGCCTGGGTGATCAAAATAGTGGCGGATCTTGTCGACGCGAAGCTTGCCTACCAACTCGGTATCGATCAATGCTTTAGCCAAATTCTCGCGATACTGACGGCAGCCTGAATAAGAGGAATAAGCACTTGTTACCAGCGCCAAAACATTGCGATGGCCATCGTTGTACATCTCTTTGAGCGCATCGGCAAAGTACGGCTCGGAGTTGCGATTGCCCCAGTAGACCGGGAGCGTAATTCCACGCGCAGCAAACTCGGTGCGCATTGCGGCCAAGAAGGCGCGATTCTGTTCATTGATTGGGCTCACACCGCCGAGTGCAAGGTAGTGGTGTGAGACTTCTTCAAGGCGTTCACGTGGCACGCCGCGACCAGCGGTCACACGCTCAAGAAAGGGCATTACCTCATCCGGACCTTCTGGTCCGCCAAAAGATGTCAGCAAAATTGCGTCGTAGTTCATGCAAAGAGCCCTGCCAATTCTTCGTGAGAAATAAGGTGACCGGTATAGAACGGAATTTCTACCCGTACATGTTTACGCGCTTGGGTGTTGCGAAGTTCGCGCATCATGTCGACCATTTCGTGAAGGTCTTCTGATTCCAGCGCCAAAATCCATTCGTAGTCACCCAGCGCAAATGCCGAAACGGTATTAGAGAGAATGCCAGAGAAATCTCGTCCTGCCATTCCGTGTTCTACCAACATCGCACGGCGCTCTTCATCTGGTAGTAAGTACCACTCATAAGAACGAACGAATGGATACACCACTGCCCATTGACGCGCAGGTGCACCCGTCATAAATGCTGGCACATGGCCTTTATTAAATTCAGCCGGACGGTGAAGACCCATTGCCGACCAGACCGAAGTGGAACGCTTACCTAACGCAGTTCGGGATAATTCATGGAGAGCTTCTTGTACTTCTTCGGCTTTGTTGGCATGGATCCAGAACATGAAATCTGCATCGGCACGAAGTCCGCTTACGTCATAGATACCTCGCACAAGAATGTCGCGCTTCTTCCATGAGGCTACGAGATCTTTAATCTCTTTAAGATATTTTTTCTGATCAGCCTTGCTCACGCCACGTGAATCGATATGAAATGCGGTCCACGCGGTGTAACGAATAGTCTCGTTGATTTCGCGTACTTTGACTTTGGATAGACCTTCTTCAGACATTGAGCAGACCTTTCATATCGTGACGAGTGCGACCAATGACGCCGGCGATGCCGTTACCGCTCACTCCAGAACCCACAATAGCGAGTCCACGAAGCGTCGGTTCAAGAGTCAAAGTTTCACGTATTTTTTTCAAATTGTCTTGGTGGCCAACCTGCGCTTGCATCAGTGATTGCGGCCACCTCACCACGCGGGCTTCGATAATTTCAGGGTGTTCTACGCCATAGATCGCAACGAGATCGCTCGCCGCAGCTTTCAGCAAATTCTCATCGCTCGGGTCAACTACGCCATTTCGCCCATAAGAGAACCGGACGATATCGAAATCACCTGCCGCGTTTTTTACCCATTCCCACTTGGCGCTGGCATGAGTGGAAGCTTTGGCAACTACCGGCATCTGCTCGGCTTGGGCAATCAAAATTCCAGAACCCAAAGGTACTTGCTCCAGTCGCTTCGCTCGAACAGCCATGATCACGAGGGCAACATCGATTGGTGTGATCGGCGCCAATAAATCTGCGATCACTGGAAAATCTTTAAGTAAATTTCTTGCGACAACTGGGTTGGTCGCAAGCACTAAATAGGTAGAACGAACCTGCTGATTATTTGTGATTGTCATCCACGAGCCATCGCTCTGGCGACTTACTTTTGTGACTGCACTCTCTTGTGAGATTTTTACACCGTGCTCAAGCAATTTGGCGTAAAGCGCGCGCGTCAGCAGATTCATACCGCCAGCTATTCCTGCCACCGCGCTACCTGGACGCGATGCACCACCCCGTAATTCACGCACCGCTACATGCAACGAACCGAGTTCGCGCGCTTTGGCGAGTAAACCAGGAACAAGTGATTCCATCTCCAACAAGTAAGAATCAGAAGCGTGCACACCAGCAACAATCGGATTCACAATCTTTTCTACAACAGCAGCGCCCATTCGTTTAGCAACAACAGCACCAAGCGTTTTTTCATCGGTGATATTCCACGGTGCGCTATCTAAGAGCGCAGCTTCTTGTGCTGCATCACTGCCTAGAATCGCAATCGTGTGTGGATCGCTCAAATCAGAAGGAATTCCCATCATGCCATGTGGAATTAAATAAGCGTTGCCTTGCGAATAAATTCGGGCATCTGATCTAGCCGGTGTAACTACTTTCTCACTGAGTCCAAGTTCTTCAATCAGTGCGAGTGTTTCTGGGCGAGTAGTTGCGAAGGATTCTGCACCTGAGTCAATTCGCACACCAGCAATGTCTATTGAGGAAATTGCACCACCGCAGTGTTTTGCCGCTTCAAAGAGCTGCACAGTTTTACCAGCTCTAGCAGCATCGTATGCAGCAAGCAGGCCAGCTAAACCTCCGCCAACTACTAAGCAGTCAACGCGCGATGAATCACCTGACGTCATGAATAAACTCCACCAAGCGCGTGAGCATGTATGGATTGGTCTCTGGCATCACACCGTGACCTAGGTTAAATATATGGGATTTCGCTAGTCGTCCTTCTTCAATCACTTCGCGAGCTGCTGCTTCAACGTCCTTCCATTCACCGAGCAAGAGCTCCGGATCAAGATTTCCTTGAAGCGCAATATCTTCACCAAGAATGTCAACCGCTTGTGCAAGTGTTATGTCATTGCTGACGCTCATCACTGTGGCGCCAGTTGCCTGCATCTGCTTCAAAATAGAACCAGTACCAACTCCAAATCCAATACGTGGCACGGGTAAATCTGCGATCAGATCAAAGACTCGCTTGGAGTGCGGGGCTGCATAATTTTCGTATTGGTCAACGCTCAAGCGGCCGGCCCATGAATCAAAGAGTTGAATTGCGCTAGCTCCCGCGAGAACTTGTGCGCGCAAAAATGCAGCTGTGAGTTCGGCGCACCAATTAAGGATCTGCGACCAAAGAGTTGGGTCGCTTTGGATCATTGCCCTACAAGTCGGCAATTCTTTCGACGGTCTACCTTCTATCAAGTATGAAGCAAGCGTAAATGGCGCACCGCCAAATCCAAGGAGTGGTGTGCTGCCCAGTTCATCCGTACAGATTGTGATCGCTTGCACAATGAGGTCAAAATCAATCTCACTTGTCGATGGCAATTTTTCAAAATCTGCTCGAGTTCGCACAGGAAATTCCAAGACTGGACCGACTCCAGCGACAATTTCTACTTCGACTCCTGCAAGTTTTAGTGGAATGACAATGTCGCTAAAGAAAACCGCTGCGTCAACGTGGTGGCGCCGCACTGGTTGCAGTGTGATTTCGGCAGCAAGTTCAGGACGCAGACACGAATCGAGCATCGCGATTCCTTGACGGACTTTGCGATATTCGGGAAGTGAGCGACCTGCTTGTCGCATAAACCACACCGGTGGTCGTAATTGAGCGATGCCATTGAGTGCTTGCACCATCGGTGAGTTCTTAGTTTTGCCGCAAACAAGTGGGTGTTCGGCTGGCAAACTCGTCTGCGCACTCATTAGGAAAGTATCCCACGAAGGACAGTACGATAACCCTGTGAACGTACTTCTCGTGGGCGCGAGCTATCGTGAGATCCCACTCACCACATTAGAAGTACTCGAAAGTAAAGCCGATGCGATCCGCAGCGCCATCTGCGGCGAAGAATCACTCGCACACGGAATCGAAGGCTGTGTTGTTGTCAGTACCTGTAACCGCTTTGAAGTCTATGTTGAAAGCGATGATCACGAACTGAGCGCTCAATACATCCGCAACTCAATCACAGCTGTAGCGGGGATCGATGCAACCGGAATCGCGATAGTTCCAGCAAGTGATGCAGTCACTCACCTATTTCGCGTGAGCGCAGGACTTGAATCAATGATTGTTGGCGAAGTCGAGATCGCCGGGCAAATAAAACGCTCACTCAGCCAAGCTCAACTTCTTGGTCAAACATCTCGTATCACCGAAGCGCTCTTCCAACGCGCAGCAGAGGTCTCCAAAAAAGTTGCTACCGAGACCGGACTTGGCACCGCTGGTCGGTCACTGATTACAGGTGGGCTAGATATTCTCAAAAAGAGAAACTTTGATTTGGCTCATAAAAAAGTTTTGGTAATTGGTACCGGTGCCTATGCACGTGTTGTTACTTCTGCACTAGAACGCGAGGGCGTTGGCGAAATTTTCACTTACTCCTCTAGCGGACGCGCCGAAATTTTTGCAGAGTCGCATAACACCACCCCAATCTCAACCGATGGGCTAGAAGCGGCGCTCCAAAAAATTGATCTCATCGTCGCTTGCAGTGGCACGCATGGCGCTGTTATTACTACCGAACAAATCGCAGCGGTTAAAAAGGAGGTTCTTCCGATCATTGATCTCTCACTCGCGCGCGATGTTGAGAAATCCGTGGAATCACTGCCACACATAATGGTCATAGACCTTGAAGAAATTTATCGCTGCGCGCCAGCGGAGCATCATGAAACTATTGCCACTGCCCAAGGAATCATCGAGGAGTCAGTTGAGGAATTCGCCGCGGACCTTAAAGCCCGTCGTAATGACCCGCTGATTCGCCAGTTGCGCGAACACGTCGAATCAATCGTGCAAGAAGAAGTCGATCGCGTGCGCCGCAAGAGTGGTGAAGAAGTAGCCTCCCAGGTAGAACGCTCCTTGCAATTGGTGACAAAAAATATCTTCCACAAGCCCACAATTGCTGCGCGCGAAAGCGCAGTGAAAGACCAGACCGATGCCTACCAAGAGGCCATTCAAACCTTATTTGGGCTTACTTTAGAGAGCACCGATGAATAACGGCGCGAGTCGCAGCTACAAGCTCGGCACTCGCGGCAGCCTTCTTGCCACCACTCAATCGCAATGGTTCGCAGACCAACTCACTGCAGCAAATCCCCACATCAATGTTGAACTAGAGATCATCAAAACCACAGGCGATGATTTATCTATCTCGTTAATGGCCCCAGCAGTGCCAGGTGCATTTGTTAATGCGCTTCGCCAGAAACTCATAGAGGGTGTAGTCGACTTCATTGTTCACTCGCTCAAAGATTTACCATCTGCCCCACATCCAGAGTTGTCACTCGCTGCAATCCCGTTACGCGCTGATCACCGAGATGTCTTGGTATCTTGCAACAACGTTGCTCTGCGAGATCTGCCTGCTGGTGCTGTAGTTGGAACCTCATCGCCTCGTCGCATGGCAGCACTCAAAGAATTGCGTCCGGATCTACTCACATCACCGATCCGTGGAAATATTGATTCGCGCATCTCAAAAGTTCGCAGTGGCGAATATGCCGCTGCAATTTTGGCCGCTGCCGGAATTGCTCGTATTGATCGCCTTGGTGAGATTGCGGAATATTTTGACGTTGACTTCATGATCCCTGCACCAGCACAAGGTGCACTTGGAGTGGAATGCAGAAGCGAAGATCTAGAAATGCAAAAATTGCTTGCATCCGTCGATCATCCAGAGACTCGGTTAACAGCTACTGCAGAGCGCGCAGTCCTTCGTGGCCTCAACGCTGGTTGTGATTTAGCAATTGGTGCTTATGCAAGCATCGAAACCAACACACTCTCGCTACGCGCAGAACTTGGCGACATCGCCAGCGGGGTGAATCAAAAATTACAGGCGAGCGCAGAACTCGCTTCACTCCAGGATTACGCCGCGGCAGAACAATTAGGTCTGGATCTAGCCAGAAGGTTTGTACGTTAGAAAATGTCTAACAAACCCGTTCTTCTGATTCGAGGCACTGGGAATGAGCGAGACGCGGCTGCCTTTGCCGCCCTGGGAATAGCCACCGTCTCTGAACCATTTACCGATATCAGCGCAGCCGATCCTCACGGTGCCCACGAGCTTCTGAGGCTCCTAGGTCGCCCCAACGCCTGGGTGATCCTCACTTCCCGCAACGCACTGACTTTTTGGGCCCAGAGCCTCGCCGCGGGTGAGCTCCACGCTGCTTTCACCGCTCATCCCACCCTCAAATTTGCTGCCGTAGGAGTGGGCACAGCCGAACTCTTGGCCCAATACGGCGTGACCAAGGTTGTCACCCCGCAGGCGCCGCTAGAAGCCAATTCCGAGGGGCTTTTGAGCGTGCTTTCGGAGTTTCCAGCGGGGTTAGCGCTCCTTCCGGCGGGAAATCTCGCCCGTCAGTACCTGCCCGAGGGACTGCGCCTGGCCGGTTGGCAGGTAGAAAGTCGGGTGGTCTATGAGAATAAGCCACTCTCGGTGGCTCCAAAGAGCGTTTCGGCTCTCTGCGCCGGAGAGTTTGGCGCGGTGGTTGTGCGCGCACCTAGCTCCGTTCAGGCGCTGCATCACTTCCTCACCGCTCGTGGCTTCGGCGAGGCTAGTGGGTTTCCGATCTCAGATGTACCCCTGATCTGTGGTGGAGCGCAGAGCGCCCAATGCGCGAGAGAATTAGGTTTCCAGGTCGCGGCCACCGCTAGCGACCCAAGCCCCGAGGCGATTGCCGAGCTCACCCGCAGCACATTGGCGCATATTGGAGGAATAACGTCATGACTCAGTATTCGATTACACATCGACCACGCCGTCTGCGCACCACACAAGCTATGCGAAATCTAGTTGCCGAGAATCATCTCCACGCCGAAAATTTAATTTTGCCGCTCTTTGTTAAAGAAGGCGCAACAACTCCTACCCCGATTAAAAATATGAAAGGCGTTGTTCAACATACCTTTGACTCACTTCATGCCGAAGTGGAGCGGGCGCTTTCCCTTGGCGTTGGCGGCATCATGGTCTTTGCGATTCCGCAAAAGCGTGATGAAGCTGGAAGTGAAGCGATCAATCCCAATGGAATTTTGCATCAAGCAGTAACGAAGATTCGTGAACAAGTAGGCGAGCGACTCATCGTGATCGCAGATTTATGCCTTGATGAATTTACAAGTCACGGACATTGCGGCGTATTGGCCGAAGATGGCAGCGTCGATAACGATGCAACGCTAGAGATTTATGGCCAGATGGCAGTAACGCTCGCGCAAGCTGGTGCACACATGCTCGGCTTAAGCGGCATGATGGATGGCCAAGTAGGTTTTGTCCGCAACGCGCTCGATGATGCAGGTTTTAACAACACTTCTCTCTTAGCTTATGCAGCGAAATATGCTTCGGCCTTTTATGGTCCATTCCGCGATGCGGTGGATTCACAACTTAAAGGCGATCGCAAGAGCTACCAGCAAGATCCTTCAAATCTCAAAGATGCGATGCGTGAGATCGCACTCGATGTCGAAGAAGGCGCAGATATCATCATGGTGAAACCAGGAATGATGTATCTCGATGTAGTGCAAGCAGCATCACAATTTGTCGATCTCCCTATCGCTTCTTACATCATCTCCGGTGAGATGGCGATGATCGAAGCCGCTAGCGATGCTGGTGCTATCGATCGAGAGCGCGCAATTCTTGAAGTGCTCATGGCTGCAAAACGCGCTGGGGCTAGCATTATTTGTACCTACTGGGCAATTGAAGTCGCAGAAATGTTGAGAAAATAAGTGAGCATCGAACAATCAGTCGCATGGCATGAACGTGCAAAGAAAGTAATTCCTGGCGGCGTATCTTCACCCGTTCGAGCATTCTCCGCAGTTGGCGGCACACCTCGCTACATGGTCAAAGGTGTTGGCTCGCACGTCTGGGATGTTGATGGCAATGAGTACATCGACTTGGTGGGTTCATGGGGGCCAATGATTGTCGGCCATGCGCATCCGGAAGTGATCAAAGCCGTATTGGCTGTTTCCAGTGAGTCATCATCTTTTGGCGCGCCATCACCTCATGAAGTTGAATTAGCCGAAGAGATCACTCGTCGCATTAGCGCGATTGAAAAAGTACGTTTTGTTTCTTCTGGTACCGAAGCTGTGATGACCGCCGTGCGATTGGCGCGCGCAGCAACATCGCGCGATCTGATCGTTAAGTTTGTCGGTTGCTACCACGGCCATAGCGATGCGCTCTTAGTACAAGCTGGTAGCGGTGTTATTACTCTCGGGCTACCAAACTCACCAGGAGTTACTGTTGGTCAAACTCAAGACACAATCACCTTGCAATACAACGATGTTGCTGGACTCACCGCGCTCTTCGCTGAACGCGGCTCACAGATCGCCGCAGTGATCACCGAAGCGACGCCGGCAAATATGGGTGTGGTTCCACCTCTACCTGGATTTAATAAACTGATCGCAGATCTCTGCCACAGCAATGGGGCCTTGATGATTCTTGACGAAGTAATGACTGGATTTAGAATCTCAGCTGGCGGCTGGTGGAAATCAGTTGAATCCGAGGGTTGGGTTCCAGATATTTTCACATTCGGCAAAGTAATTGGTGGCGGTTATCCACTCGCTGCTCTTGCAGGTAAGGCAACCGTAATGGATTTGTTGGCGCCACTCGGCTCGGTCTATCAAGCCGGTACTTTGAGCGGAAACCCAGTAGCAACAACCGCTGGTCTTGCGACCCTCGCCCTCTGCGATCAAGCCCTGTATTCAAAGCTTGATCAACGCGCCAAAGAAGTAGGAAGCGGTATCTCAGAGGCGCTGAGCGCTGCGGGCATCGAACATAGCTATCAGAGCGCTGGCAATCTCTTCTCATTCTTCTTCACGCCGCACTACGTCAATAATTATGACCAAGCCAAAGGCCAAGATTCCAAGAAGTTTGCAGCCTTTTTCCATGCCATGCTCGACAACGGCGTCTCACTGCCACCATCAGCATTTGAAGCCTGGTTTGTTAACGGCGCAATGAGCGATCTTGATGTAGAAAAGATAATTGCCGCGGCAACCATTTCTGCAAAGGTCGCCGCGGCACTTTAATCGTGTGATGCGTTATTAACGCTTTGGCTTTGGACGCCCTGCGCTCTTCTTTTTAAAGCCGCCTGCAGCTGCTGGCTTCTTCTTAAAGCCACCAGCTTTTGGTGCTCCTGCTGCTGTTTTACCTGCGCGTGCACGAGATTCTGCTTTCTCTAGTGCAATGCGCTTTTCTAGCGGCATCCGAGCTGAACTCTTTTTCTTTGCGGGACGTTCATCGCGGAAATCTCTTGGCTCACGTGAGTCACGAGTATCGCGAGTATCGCGCGCGGTGCGTGCTTCTGGACGAGCCTTCTCTTCCCACTTCTTTGGAGTGGAGCGGAATGGACGTCCGCCCTGTGAAGGACGTTCGGTACGAGCCGGACGTTCAGTTGGCGCTTCAAAACGAGAACGATTTCCAGCTTTCGGTGCACGCTCTTCGCGGAACTCTCGAGTGGTGCGAACTGGCTTCTCGGTGCGCGCTGGACGTTCCGTTGTTTCGCTACGTTCAAAGCGACCGCCGCCTGCACTACGTGGCTTGAAATTGCCAGCACGAGGCTCGCGATTTTCGCGCGGAGCACGATTGCGTGAACCCGGCTTACGATCACCTCGAGATGACTTTTCTGCTTCGACAATAACAGGAATTCCTGAAGGCTCTTGTGCGCCAGTGATCTCAACCAAGGTGTTGTCGCCAGGACGTACCTGGTTTTCAATCAATTTCACGGCTGCACGATTGGTGATTCCAAAGACAGCTTTCTTCTGTTTGTGGGTTGCAAGTGTGACCACAGTTCCTGTTGCACCGGCGCGTGCGGTACGACCTGCGCGGTGGAGATAATCTTTATGATCTGCAGGCGCATCTACGTGCACTACGAGTGAGACATCATCAACGTGAATACCGCGAGCGGCTACGTCGGTGGCAACCAGAGCATTTGCGCGACCATCTTTAAATGCTTTTAGAACGCGGGTGCGCTGTGATTGTGATTTTCCGCCGTGAAGAACTCCGACAGGAACACCGCTACGAAGCATCTTATCTGCAAGCTTATCGGCGCCATGTTTGGTGCGAACGAAGAAAATCGTGCGACCTTCGCGCGCTGCAATTTGAGTAGAGACCTCATCTTTGTGTTGCTGATCCATAATCAAAATGTGGTGTTGCATATCGACAGAACGAGACTTTTCATTCTCGAGTGAGTGCGTGATTGGATCTTTAAGGAAGCGCTTCACAAGCGCATCAACATCACGATCGAGAGTTGCCGAGAACAACAGGCGCTGACCATTGTCTTTAGTGAGCGAGAGGATCTCTTTCACAACTGGCAAGAAGCCCATATCGGCCATCTGGTCGGCTTCATCAAGAACAGTGATCATCACATCAGAGAGATCAATATGCTTTTTCTCAAGGAGATCAATTAAGCGACCTGGGGTAGCAACAATGATCGGCACACCGCGCTTGAGCGCTTGGATCTGTCCGATATAAGAAAGTCCACCAGCAACAACTTGTGATGAGAGTCCAAGACGACGTGAGAGCGGAGCAACCACATCGTTGATCTGAACAGCGAGTTCGCGGGTTGGCGAAAGAATGAGACCAAGTGGTTTGTGGGGTTTTGCGGTGCGGCCATTGAGGCGCGTCATCATCGCAAGGCCAAAGGCGAGCGTCTTGCCCGAACCAGTCTGGCCCCGGCCGAGAACATCGCGGCCCGCGATTGCATCTGGCAAGGTCGCTGCCTGGATGGGAAATGGTTGGGTTTTTCCTTCTGCTTCGAGCGCTTCACAGAGAACTGGAGGTACACCGAGGGTGCGGAAGGTGATTTCAGGCGAATGAGACATAGCTATACCAATCGAGACATTAATGCGTGTCTCGTGGTGCTTGGTGATTAAGACTCGCAAGCGGACGTGAGCTCACTTTCGAGTGAGAAATCAGTGGTCCTATTTCAGTGCTTGGCTTAGTCGGGGGAAGAAGCCAGCGGGTTGCGGATGCAACACTTAATTGTAACCTACTTGGTGACGTCTCTACGCCACTTCGCATAGCGATCAGCGAGTTCATCATTCACAACTGTAAGCGTGGTGCTAGTTGCGCGCTCTAATAAGAGATCTGCAAACTCTGGGTTACGCGCCAGTACGGGACCGTGCAGATACGTACCGAAGACATTTCCCGCAACAGCGCCATCAACTCCTGCATCACCATTTCCATTACCTACAAGAACGCGACCAAACGGCTGTGCATCGCTTCCCAGTGTGGTTACTCCACTATGATTTTCAAATCCGGTGAGTGCTGGAGTGATGAAATCGGTCTGTACCGAAATATCTCCAACTAAACGACGATTACCTGGTTCAGTATCGACATCGAGCAGACCTAAGCCTGCAATTTTTTCATCGCGCGAAACATAGGTAGTTCCAACAATTTGAAAACCTGCGCAGATCGCAAGCACAACCGCGCCTTTCTTAACCGCTTTATTAAGCGCCATCTTCTTTTTCATGGCTTCAAGTGAGAGCGCTTGGGCTGCATCTTCGGCACCGCCTAGCAAATAAATATCACCATCACTCGGTAGTTCATCAGGATAAGCGATATCGGTGATGCGCGTCTTTACTCCGGCTAACTTTGCGCGAAATGCCAAAACATCTGCGTTGCCGCGATCACCGTAAGTGCCTAAAAGTTCATTGTGAATACGAATAATTTCTAGCATCACATCACCAACCCAAAAAATGCAGTGTAGGCGGCGAGCACCGAGACCTCACTATTAGTGCTCTGCGTGAGTGCTTCATCAAAGGTTGGTACCACGCGACTTTCGATTCCTTCGACGTGCAATCGATAAGCAATATCAAGCGCGCGTTCACCACAGACTACAACGCGCTTATTTTTAAGCGCAGTAAATGAAACATCCCAGAGCCAAGAGGTGTCGATGCCATCGACTTGTCGTGCATTGAGAACCAAGATCACATCGTCATGTGAAACTGATGCAAGCGCTTCAGTCCACGAAGCCGGATTTTTAGTGAGGCGAATATGTGCAGTTTTTTCGCCGAATTTTTTGCTGACCGAACGCTCTAATTCTGCTTCGCTAAACTCAATAGGGGCTGCGCCAAGCGCTTCTGCTACGACATTTGCTAGCGTGGCATTACGATAAGCAGCGCTACCCTTCGGGAAAGTGCGATCGGTAATCTTGTTATTTAAGCCGCAGGTACATGAGTAGCGCGCGCGAATCCAGGTTAAGTATCGGCCGCATTGCGGACAGACCGCGCCATCTTGGTGCTTTCGGCCACCGAAGGAAACCCGCACCACGTTCTCTGCCTGAGCAAGAGCGTAATTAATGTAGGGATCATCGATATCACCAATGAAAAGCGTGTTTGCAGCTTCGGCGCATTCCACATGCCAACGATCAGCTACGCGCTTCACTTCATGCATTCGGTGCAATTGATCGCGCGTTAAATTTAAAAGCAATACGACATCGGGATCGGTTTGGGCAATCACCGATGGAAGGTGAAGTTCATCGATCTCCAAAACTGCATACGGTGCCTTGCTCATCAGAGCATTTGCTGCGCCCCACGAAAGATTGGAACCAGAACCGCTCGTAGTCACTGCACCGAGTTGGGAGACTATTTTCGCCACAGCTTTGGTGGTAGAAGTCTTGCCATTTGTGCCAGAGACCAAGACGACGTGCTTCTTTGCAGCAAGCAACGCAATCGCATCAGGTTGGCACTTAAGCAATATTCGACCGGGAAGGGTCTCGCCTTTATTGCCCACTGCCTTAGAAGCAGCACTCGCCGTTTTGGCAAGCGCTACTCCCAGTAGCAGGCGAATATCAGGCACGAGTGCAGTCTAGAAGGTTAGTCGGATTACTTGATAGTGATGACTCGTGAATAGATAACCTTGTTATCAAATTCAACGATCACCAAGTTATCTCCGGCTTTTACGGTATTTGGACCGACCTTTGCAGGTGAGCCATTGATCATGGCCACTACTGCGCCGCCTTTGGCTGCGATTGTGATGGTCTTACCGACGCTAGAGACGGTGACCACTGGCACTACGGCGCTTTTAGCCGCTGGTGTTGCTGACTTTTTTACAGCCGGAGCAGCCTTTTTCACCGTTGTTGTTTTCTTTTTAGCGACCGGCTTCTTCGTGGTCGTAGTCTTCGTGGTCGTTGTCTTCTTGGTTGCTGTCTTCTTCGCTGGTGTCACCGGCTTAGCGGTAGTTGTCTTGGTGACAACTGGCGCAGCAGCAGTAACAGTCACTGTGAAACTAACAGTGGCATCGCCAAATGTTGGCGTTGCAGCTTGCGTTGCAATCACTGTTGCTTTTCCAGCTGCTACTGGTGTGATGGTGTTACCGCTCACGGAAATCACAGAACTATCCGCGCTCTGGAATGTCCAAGCCCCGGTTGAATCTGAAGTTGGGTTTGTCACTGTTGCCGGAGCTTGTCCTACAACAAGTGAAATATTTGGTAGCGATCCCACAGTTGGTGCAGGCAGAACGGTAAGCGTCGCTTGCACAGTATTGGACTGACCATATTTTCCAGCAGGTGCTTGTGTTGCGGAGAGCATGGTGGTTCCGGCTTTAACTCCAATGAGCGTTCCGTTCACCACAGTTGCAATTGCAGGATCTGACGTTGTGTAACTCCACTTACCGCTTGAATTTGATGTTGGGCTTGGGATTGAGACCACGTGATCACCAACACCGATCGTCACTGGTGCGAGCGTGCCTAGGGTTGGAACGAGACCTGCGACTGTCACGGTGAATGTCGTTGAACCTGCTAAATACGAACCAGCTGCTGCTTGTGAGAGCGTGATTGTGGCGGTGCCAGCATTTCCAAACGAGAGCGAGAGTCCATTGACCGCCGCAATTGTTGAATCAGAAGAACTCATACTCCAAGTACCCGAAGATGCTGATGCCGGTGGCGTAATTGTGCGGGCTGGATCTCCCACGACTTGCGAGAGATTTGGCAGCGCTACATAAGTAGGTGTCTGTTGCACTGTGAGGGCAACGGTTTGTGGAGTTGATAGTCCATACGTTCCAGAAGCTTGCTGGGTTGCGGTGATAGTGGTGCTACCAGCTTTGAGAATAGTGAGGGTGTTTCCAGAGACGGTCGCAATCGTTGGGTCGGCAACGGTGTAACTCCACGTTCCTGGTGAATTTGATGTCGGATTTGTCAGCGTCAACGTATTTCCGGCAACAGATCCGAGTGTGTAAGTAATAGGTGCAAACGCTCCAACTGCTGGTGCAGCGGCTGTCACAGTCACTGTCATTGTTGCTCGTGCTGAGCTATAACCATTAGTCGGTGCTTGATATGCAGTGATCGTGGCTTGGCCGACGTTCACTGGTGTGATTGTCGTTCCAGAAATTGTGGCGATAGTTGGATCAGAACTGGTAAAAGTCCAAGGACCGGTACTGGTTGAGGTTGGTGGAATGAGGTTGACAGAAGAGACGCTGTCTTTAGCAATGGTGATATCTGTAAAAGTTCCTACTGCTGGTGTTAGCGCAGTGATCGTCAAAGTTGTGGTCGCTGTTGTGGACTTCCAACTGCCGGTTGAATATTGGGTAGCGTTGATCGTTACCGTGCCAGCATCATCAAGGGTGATTACTGAACCCGAGATAGTTGCGACTGGGTGACCTGCGTAGGTGTTATTGCTCAAGCTGTAGTTCCACGTGCCGTTGGATGAAGATGTGGGTGGGGTGACCTTAAAAGTGCCAGCGCTCAGCGCCGCTGTAAGTGGTGCCCACGCACCAAGTACTGGAGTTCCTGGATCAACAATTAACACCGCACGACGGGTATCACTGTTGAATGCACCCGAAGCCAACTGGGTATAAGTGATCTGAGTAGATCCGGCTTTGAGAAGTGTCAGAGTTAAACCGCTCACCGACGCGATCGTTGGGTCATCGACCGTGATTACCCAAGATCCCGGAGAGTTTGAGGTAGGGGTGGTGAGTGTGACTGTCTTCTGATCCAGACCAACTTCTGTGGTTGATACTGTGCCCAGACGAGTTGCTGTGGCAAAAGTTGCTGGTGCTTGGGAAGCGACTAGGCCAAATCCAGAAATGACAATGGCGGCGCTGAAAATAATTCTTTTCATGCCGCCATTATCTTGCGCTACCTCCCGAAAGTGTGGGAGGTAGCGCCAGTCTTACGCTTATAACTTGGTGATAGTCAGATTAGAGAAGTTCTTCGATCTCATCGAGAACAGCGATTCGCTCTGCCTTTGTTGGCAGCTTGAAGTAGATATGGCCACGTGACCAATACCACGCCATTGGAATCAGACCAGCTGCGATCGAACCTAGACCGATCCACTTGGTGGTGGCGTTGAGAGTAGGCAAGACCTTGAAGAACATGATGGTCATGAAAATGCCACCAATGAGTGGCCACAGACCCATGAACAAGAAGTTCTTTGGCTTCTTCCAGATCTCTTTGCGGAAGAGAACCACAACTGCGAAAGCCGCAAAGGCGTAGTAGATCGCGATCTGTAGACCGATTGCAGAGATTGCATCGCCCATGATTGTGCCGATCGACCCGATGAATTGCGAGCCGATGAAAAGACCAATACCGACAACTGTGATGGTCACGGTTGCAAAGACTGGTGTCTGGTACTTCTTGTGGACTGTTCCAAATGACTTGTAAAGCGTGCCATCGCGGCCCATCGAGAACATGGTGCGAGTGACCTGAATCAGCTGGGTCTCAAGGGTAGCGACGGTTGAAAGCAGTACAGCCACTACAAGGAGCTTGCCGCCATTGCCCTTCCAGACCTCTTGGCCGAGCACGCCAAGCACGTTCGCTGAGTTATCGCTTACCTGCTTGCTTGTAAGGACCATATTTGATCCCACGGTGAATATTTCAAAGAGAAGGAATGTAACGATCATTCCAATGATTGCGCCTTGTCCTGGAGTCTTGCGAGAACCCTTGGTCTCTTCGTTGAGGTTCGCTGTTACATCCCAACCCCAGTAATAGAAGGCAGCGAGTAGCGCACCTGCGAAGAAGACTGACTTGGTGCCAAATGGATTAGACCAAGCGAACCAATGCCATGAGAAGTGATTGACAGGATGGCTATGGAAAATTGCGAGAATTCCAAAAAGGAGCAAGAGCCCGACTTCGATGCTCGACATAATTACTTGCACCTTAGCGGTGATGGTGACGCCAAAAGCAACGGCTGCAACCATCAGCAAGAAGAAGACTGTTCCGAAAAGTGTTACCCAGCCTTTGGAATTAGAGAGTTTGTCAGAGAACAAACCAAGGAACGAAGATCCGGCAGGCAGAGTTGCTGCCACCATAAATATGGAAGAACACATAAGTAGTGACCAACCAGCGATGTAGCCGAGCGCTGGGTGAAGGCCACGACGAACCCAGGCATAGGTTGCGCCTGCATTTGATTCGGTGCGTCCAAGGTAATTAAACGCAAAAACGATTCCAAACATTGCGATTCCGCAATAGAGCAGCGATGCTGGTCCAGCTAGACCAACTGCTGCAATCAATCCTGCAGTTGTTGCTGCAATCGAGTACGCGGGTGCAGATCCGGCAACACCCATGACAGCAGACTCGAAGAGACCCAATACATTGGGTGCGAGTTTGTGATCATGATGTGCGTGCTTGTGGGAACTTGCCATGAATAAAGACCTCCGATTTGAGAGGGCATCCGAAGAGGCTAAGGGTGAACAGATACAGCGCGGACTTTACAACCTATGCGCCGCTATGAGCCATACATTCGGTGATAAAAGTTCCAAGGTTGCCGTACTCCAAGGAGTGGTATTTGCCCGCCAAAGTATTGGCGATTCCGGGGTGTGCAGCCATAGCGCTGCCATCCAGCGCTGCGACTTTCTTGTCGTTGACGACCAGATAGATTCGATCCCAAGGGCCATAACAGCCAATATTCCCGCTTATTTTTGAGCCCGGATAAAACTGGCTCACCGAGACGGAATTTAGAAGCTTCCCATCTGCCTTGCCGTAGAAGAGCACGGATGAGAGCGCCACCATGAGGCAGATCGCGATCGTGAGATAGAGCGCGAGATAGGGCTTGATTGGTTGAGTTTGCCGCGAGTCCTCATCGCGGGCCGCTCGATCTGACGAGGATCGTTTCAAAGAGTGGGCCAGAGCCGAGCTCGCCAGCAGCACCACCGGAACGAAGAGCGGGCTCCAGTATCGATACTCACCTGTGGCTAGGTAGATATTAATTGCACATGAAAGAAATACACCGAGTGAGATCCCTGCCAATGTTTTGCTGGTCTTGTTCTTAATTTTTCTCACTGAGAAGATTGCAATGATGAGCGCTGCCACCATTATCGGATCTCGATAAATCAGATCTCCGACGTACTTCATTCCAGCCACAATGGATGGGTGGCGCTTCTGTGATAATCCAATAGGCGAGTACGGCGCCCAGATATCGACAACAAAGTAGGTTGCGATAGCGGCGAGTGAACCGGTCCAAGTAATTGTGAACCAAGAATTCTTTATTTTTTTACGCTGCAAAAATTCTGCGAGATACCCGCCCCAGAGAATCGCTAGCGGAAGTAATGGAGACTGACGCGTGAAGCCCATCGCAATGATTAAAATAGCTGTTAAATAGTCCCAATATTTGTGCGCGACATAGTGGCGCGAAATCGGTAGTGAATAAAGCCAGACGACTTCAATCAACATAAGCGGAGCTTCAATAAAAAGCCCGGTGCCATACCAAAAGAACATGGTGCTTCCCAGACAGAAAATTGCAGCAATCCACGCAGCATCATTACCCCACTCACGCCAACACCAACGAACTATTAACGCGATGCTTGTTAATCCAATGACCAGCGTTGAGATTCCAAAACCAGCGGAACCAAAAATACGATATCCCCACGAGAGTATTTGCGTCAGAACTTGGCGCGGATAAATGAGCGGGGCAAATCCAGGATCTAAATAGCCGCGTACTAATCCCGACGTGGGTGCCGGATAATCTTTAAAGATGCTTCCGGCTGTGGCAATGGACTGAGTCAAACTTTTTCCGGTGTATTGCAAGGCCATGCTGACGTAATACATGTGATCACCATTGCGGCCAGGAAAGCCCGAATATAAGCCAAATAAAGCCTTTTTAGAGGCGTGGCGCTGGCCAAAAAAGCCCAAGCGCAATCGTGGAAGTCTCGTTTCCGTAACGCGCAGGGATATTGACCTCGACAACTCTGGCGCCAGTTGTGCCAAGCCAGATCAGTAAATCATTTTCGAAGTCATAGCGTTCTTCAACTTTTTCCAACGGAATCTTCCGTAGCGCTGCCGCAGTAATTGCGGTGTAGCCATTTTGCGGATCAAAGATATGCCAGTATCCCGAAGATGCTTTAGTAAGGAATCCAAGCACGGCATTTCCAACCACCCGATATCGTGGCATTCCCTGGAGCGCCTTAATTGAATAGAAGCGATTGCCTTTTGTGAAATCAGCACGACCTTCTGCTATGGGATCTATTAAACCTATTCAAACAAGAGCCGGTATTTACTCAATCGCTGAGGCAAATTGGCTAGCGTAGAGATTGTAATAGAAGCCCTTAGCCTCCATGAGTTGCTCATGGCTGCCTTGTTCAACGAGCGAGCCTTTGTCCATCACCAAGATGATGTCGGCATCGCGAATGGTCGAGAGGCGGTGAGCAATCACAAAAGAGGTGCGGCCGGTGCGTAGCTTTGCCATCGCTTGCTGCACCAAAACTTCGGTACGAGTGTCGACTGAAGAGGTTGCCTCATCCAAGATCAAAATCGCAGGATCGGCCATAAACGCACGCGCAATTGTGAGCAACTGGCGCTCACCGTTAGAGACAGTGGCGTTATCGTCGGTCAGCAGCGAGTCATAACCTTGTGGCAATGAACGCAAGAAGTGATCGATGTTGGCGGCCTTTGCAGCGGCTTCGACTTTGTGGTGATCAGGATCTGGCGAACCAAACGCGATGTTGTCGCGCATGCTTCCAGTAAATAGCCAGGTATCTTGCAAGACCATACCGAACTGACGACGCAGATCATCACGGGTCATATTGCGAGTATTAATTCCGTCGAGTGTGATCTCGCCGCTATTGATCTCATAGAAGCGCATAATCAAATTCACAAGCGTGGTCTTACCAGCACCGGTAGGTCCCACAATCGCAATTGTCTGACCAGGCTTTACCGAAAGATTGAAGTTTTCAATCAGTGGCTGATCAGCGACGTATCTAAATGAGACGTTCTTAAATTCAATCGCGCCGCTCGCGCGACCAAGTGGAATTGAATCTGCCTTATCTGGCTCTTCTTCTGGTGCATCAAGCAGTTCAAAGAGGCGTTCTGCCGATGCCACACCAGATTGCACGGTATTCATCAGACCTGCGAGTTGGGCAAGTGGCATACCAAACTGGCGGGAGTATTGAATAAATGCTTGGACATCACCAAGTGACATAGATCCAGTGGCTACGCGATACCCGCCAAGCACTGAAATACCTACATAAATAAGGTTAGAAATCAGCTGGGTAGAAGGCTGGATGATTCCTGACATAAATTGGGCGTTAAACGAAGAGCCGTAGAGCTTTTCATTAAGAACGTTAAAATCATCAATCGCTTGCTTGCGCCGACCAAATACTTTTACCAACGCATGGCCGGTATGCATCTCTTCGACGTGACCGTTGAGCTTGCCAGTCCAATCCCATTGAGCGATAAATTGCTTCTGCGAAGCTTTAGCAATACGCACCGACGCAAACATTGACAGTGGGATCGCGATCAATGAAACCAGCGCAAGTAGCGGACTGATCCAGACCATCATTGCAAGGACTGAGACCACCGTCAGAATTGAGTTCAAGATCTGTGAGAGACCTTGCTGCATCGACGTAGAAATGTTGTCTACATCGTTTGTAATGCGAGAGAGCAGATCACCACGAGATGTCGTGTCGAAATAGCTCAGCGGCAAACGACCGATCTTCTCTTCGGCCAAGCGACGCAATCTAAAGACTGTCTTCTGGGTGACGCCAGCCATGAGGTATTGCTGTAACCACAAGAAAAGTGAAGAGATCGCGTAGAGCGCGAGTGCTAAGAAGATCCAATGTGCGACCGAAGTGAAATCAATGCCCTTGCCTGGAACAACACCGCTCTTTTGCAAGACATCGGCAAGCGTTCCTTGACCGCGCGCACGCAACCCAGCGACAGCTTGTGCTTTAGTAACACCTGCTGGCAACTTGCGACCTAAGTAACCGTAGAAAATATTGTTGGTCGCGTGTCCCAAAATCTTTGGACCAAATGATCCGATCGTGACTGCGGTACTTATAAGTACAAAGACTAAATAGAGCGTCTTGCGCTCTTCACCGATCTCTCGCAAAAGTCGCTTGAGTGAACCCTTGAAGTCCTTTGATTTCGCTGCTGGCCCAGTTAATCCCATCATTGGGCCGCCGCGACCAGGTCCCGTTCCACCAGCTGGTCGACCGCCTGCTGGACGTGCTCCAGGTGCCATGCTCATTACGCTGCCTCCTCTGGTGATAGTTGAGAGAGGACAATTTCTTGATAGGTCGCACACTCTTTCATGAGTTCGGTATGCGTTCCGATTCCTACGACGTGTCCTTGATCAAGGACAATGATCTGATCGGCATGCAAAATTGTGGAGACTCGTTGGGCAACCACAATCATGGTGGTGTGGCCAACTTCGGAGTGAAGCGCTGCACGTAAGAGTGAGTCGGTGGTGTAATCCAAGGCGCTAAATGAATCATCAAATAACAAAATTTGTGGTTCTTTTACTAGTGCTCGTGCGATCGAAAGTCGCTGGCGTTGGCCACCAGAAAAGTTAGTGCCACCTTGGGCAACTCGCGCTTGTAGACCATCTGGGTTTTCGGCAACGAAGTTCTTGGCTTGTGCAATCTCTAGTGCGTGCCACATCTCATCTTCAGTCGCGTGCTCACGGCCGTAGCGAAGATTGTCGGCGATAGTTCCACCAAAGAGGAATGAACGTTGTGGAACTAGTCCAATCTCTCCCCACACTGCTTCCAGTGATTGCCCGCGAACATCAATGCCATCGAGCAAAATCGAACCGGTCGTCACATCGATAAAACGCGGAATCAAGTTCAGCAACGTTGATTTACCAGAACCAGTAGAACCGATAATCGCGGTGAACTGGCCAGGCTTTGCAGTGAATGAGACGCCGCTCAGAATTGGGCTTTCGGCGCCTGGATAACGGAACTCCACATTTTTAAATTCCACTACACCCAAACGTTGTGCAGGCTCTTGCGGAGTGAGGGTGTCGACCACTGAAGATGGTGTATCTAGCACCTCTTGGACCCGTTCGGCGCAGGCAGCTGCGCGCGGGATTTGTAGCGTCATAAAGACTGCCATCATTACCGAAGACAAAATCAGCATGATGTAGGTCAAGAACGCGGTCATATTTCCGATAGGCAATTTATTTGCATCGATCAGCTTCGCGCCAAACCAGATCACAGCCACCGAAGACAAGTTCAAAATCAATGAGAGCGATGGAAACATGATTGCAAAGGTACGAGTGACACGAAGTTGCGTGCGCATCAAATCGCGCGAAGAGTCAGCAAAACGTGATTCTTCTTGACGAGTTTTCACGAACGCGCGGATCACGCGCACACCAGCGACTTGTTCACGCAATACCAAGTTGATGCGATCGATCTTTACTTGCATCTCGCGAAAGGCTGGCACGATTCGACGAAGCAGAGTCACAATCAGCAACGCCATGAGCGGGATGACTACCAAAAGCAAGAGTGAGAGATGGGCGTTTGAGCGCACTGCCATAAAGATTGCGCCGATACCCGTGATCGGTGCACCGATCATCATCGTGAACCCCATGAAAAGCACGAGTTGAATCTGCTGGACATCGTTCGTGTTGCGAGTGATCAGCGAAGGAGCACCAAATTTATTGAGTTCGCGAGCCGAGAAACCTTCCACCGCAGTGAAGACGGCAGTACGTAAGTCGCGGCCAAAAGCCATCGCAACTTTCGCTGCCAAAAAAGCCAACCAGATCGAAGCGCCCATCACGAGCGCGGATGAAGCCAGCATGATTTCACCGATATGCCAGATATAGCCGACATCGCCTTTGGCTACGCCGTTATTAATAAGGTCTGCATTCAAATTAGGCAGATAGAGCGAGGCGATCGCCTGAATCAGCAACATCAGGATGATCAAGGCAACTTGGCCTTTGTAAGGCGCACAGTATTTCTTCAGAATCTGGGTTAACAAGCGGGGCTCCAATTATTTATTCTTCTCGCCCAGCCTACTCCTTCGCAGATTAATTCACGCTGCGAGCCTTTTTTTGCTTAGATCTCGACTCCGATGTATTTGGTCTCGAGGAACTCATGAATTCCCGCAAAGCCACCTTCGCGGCCAAGTCCTGATTGCTTGACTCCGCCAAATGGCGCTGCTGGGTCTGAAATAACTCCGCGATTGATTGCCACCATGCCGGCCTCTAACGCTTCTGCAGCGCGGATTGCTCGCTTAAGGTCACCAGAATAAACATAAGAGATCAATCCATATTCGGTGTCGTTTGCAAGTGCGATAGCTTCTTCATCTGTTGTGAATGTGACAACAGGTGCAACTGGACCAAATACTTCTTGGCTCAAAATTGGATTACCTTTCTTCACCGAAATCACAGTCGCTGGATAAAACGCACCAGCTCCTTCTGGAACAGATCCACCTACGTGTACCTTGGCCCCAGCATGCACTGCAGCATCAACCAGCTCAGCAATTTTGTTGCGCTCTTTGATAGAGACGCTAGCACCGAGTTGCGCGCCGTCCGCTAAGCCATCGGCCATCTTCAGAGCAGACATTGCGGCACTGAGTTTTGTGGTGAACTCATCTGCCACAGAAGCTGCCACAATAAAGCGGTTGGCTGCCGTACATGCCGCACCACCATTGCGCATCTTTGCAATCATCGCACCTTTGACTGCTTCGTCAATATCGGCATCGTCAAAGACAACAAATGGTGCGTTGCCGCCAAGTTCCATGGATGTGCGCAAAACGAGATCGGCAGATTCGCGAATTAAGCCACGACCAACTTCGGTAGAACCAGTGAATGAAATATTGCGAACACGATCATCGTGCAAGATTTTCGAGATCATGGCGCCAGTCTTTGATGGCATAATGAAGTTCACGACACCTGCTGGCACACCAGCGCGGGCCAAAATATCAACAATCCAAATTGCAGTAAGAGGTGTCTCCGACGCGGCTTTCATAATCACCGTGCAGCCTGCAGCGAGCGCGGGTCCCAACTTGCGCGTGGCCATTGCCGCTGGAAAGTTCCATGGCGTGATCAGTAATGAGACACCAATTGGTTGGTGTGTAACCAAAATTCGCTTATCGCCATTAGGAGCATGGCGAAAATCCCCTGGTGTGCGGACTGCTTCTTCGGCGAACCAACGGAAAAACTCAGCGGCGTAGGTAACTTCGGCCTTTGCATCAGCCAAGACCTTGCCGTTCTCCATCGAGACTAAGCGAGCGATCTGATCGGCTTCAGCCGTCATGATCTCAAAGGCTTTACGTAGGATCTCTGAACGCACACGTGGGGCTGTCTTTGCCCAGCTCGCCTGCGCATTGTGAGCGGCGGTAACTGCTGCTAAACACTCGGCTTCACCGGCAGTTGAAATCTCGGCTATCACTTCGCCCGTACTTGGGTTATAGACGGGGAGAAGTCCATCGCCTTTGACCCAGGCGCCATTAATGTAGAGATCAGTCTTTAATTCCATGGCAAAAGCATACGCTCTCACTTAACACTCCATAAGGGCTGGGCGGTGTAGCGCTGGTTACACCCCGGGCCAGTCGGCACTTGCGGCCTAACTTATTGAATCGTGATCTGCTTCGTATAGATGACCTGCGAATTAAAAGTCACCGTCACCGTAAATGTGCCGCGTGAGAGTTGGTAATTCGTCCCAAAATTCACTGGTGTGCCATTGATCTTTGCAAGGGCGGTGTTGGCGCCATTGCCTTGACCATAGAACGGGCCATAAGGCGACATAGCCAGAATCACAATGTTGTTCGCAGAGGTATTCACCGAGATCGAGGGAGCGGTGAGCGCAGGCTGCGTAAATGTGAATGTCACTGGCGCTGATGTTGCAGCCAGGTAGCCAAAGCTCGCGTCCTTGCTCACGGTGACTACGCAACTCGTTGCACCTAAATCATTGAGATAGCTGCCAAAGAAATTACAGCCGTATCCAACAACATTGAATGAAACGAGGCCGGTTCCTGAGCCCCCTGAGAAGGTGATTGGCAACGAAGTACCGAGATAACCACGAGTTGGATTATTTGTAATCACAAGCGGTGTTTGTGCCACCGTTGGTGGATTAACAAAAGTAAATGTCACTGGCGCTGAAGAGGTTGCGAGATAGCCAGGGCTTGCAGCTTTTGTCACAGTAACTGTGCACGAAGTTGGCATGATCGTATAGAGCACACCAGGAGCATCAAGACAGGTATTTGGTGAGGCGCTGTAAGAAAGCGCACCTGTTCCCGAACCACCCGATGTCGTTACCAAGACTTCCTTCATTACATAGTTAGTCAACACACTGTTAGTAATTACGAGCGGAGCCTGCGCAATCGGAGACGGAGCAGGGGTAGGCGTTGGTGTTGGTGTTGGTGTTGGTGTTGGTTTAGAAGTTGGTGAAGGGGTAGGCGTCGGAGTAGGGGTTGGCTTAGGGGTAGGAGAAGGTGTTGGTGTTGGTGTTGGTGTTGGTGTTGGTGCCGACACACCAGCGCCTTGGAAACCAGCTAATCCATTTGGTGAACCGAGTCCTGTTGGTCCATCCCAACCAGTACCAGCGTTACAGAGCGTTGAAACAGTGCAACTTCCGTTGCTACCAGAAGTCACGTCATAGAAACTGCTCTGTGCACTCCAGAGACGCGATGCCTCTTCGACGTTCGAGCCAGAGACTGCGCTATTTGCGAGCGCAAAGATCGAGGCGATGATTGGTGATGCAACCGAAGTTCCACCAAAGACATATGTGGAGTTGTTGTAGACAACTACAACGCCAGTTGCAGGATCTGCGACCGCAGAGACATCCGCAACACCCTTGTTTGCACAAATAGAGGCGCTAATCGACTGCCAGGCTGGCTTTGGATTGTATGCAGAACAACCACTTCCGGCCCCGCTCCATGCGGTTTCAGAGGTGCGGTTGCCATGGGCATCAACTTTGAGCGAAGTTCCGCCGACAGAGATCACGTTTGTGAATGAGGCAGGTGCTGCGACTTTGTAGCCAGAGTCACCGCTAGAAGCAGTGACGGCAATTCCTTTGGCTGTAGCGAGCGCATAATTATCAGAACTTGGTGGCAGTGCACCGCTCTCGGCATAGTCAGAGAGTGAGGCATAACTATTAGAGATCGAGACAACGCCAGGCAATGCAGCTGCTGCACCTTCGGCAGTGTTGAGATCACTTAAAGTCGCAGTATTTGCCGCAACCAAAACGATGCTACAACTTGGGCAGATGCCGGTGGCCATTTCAATATCGAGTGACTCTTCTTCATTCCAACCGGTGTTTGATGCTGGGAATGTATTTGCAACGCCATGTTCGTTGATCTGCGCAAAGCAGCCTTCACCCGAACTTGGGAAAGTTGGTGCGCCTGCGCTGTTGGTTGCACAAGCAGCAAGCGGTGTTGAGTCTGTGCCATACAAAGCACGATAAGAGTTGAGGTCGGCAAGCGCAGTTGGATCGTAATACGCATCAACTAACGCAATTACTTGGGTAGGACTACCAGTGCCGCTAAGTGAATACGCGCTACGCAATTGCGGTGCTGCAAATCCCGGCAAAGTTGTGGTCGCAGCCGCTGGAGCTGGAGTACCGGCAGAACTAACGTTGTGGTGCGCGTTAAACCAAGAGTCCAAACTGACTTGTGCGCCTTGCGAATAGAAGTCACGGCGAACCGCTACGCAGGCAACGTTGTCGCTGCCAGTTGGGTTACACACCTGTGAATCTTTAAATGAGTCCCAACCACGCGCCGTGATTGGCGAACTCTCTTGATTTGAAGCAATCTTGCTCCAGTCCTGTGCAAGTCCGGAGAATGCAACGCGCGCACCCGGATTGTGAGCGCCGTTTGGCGAGTCTGCGTATGTGAACGCAACTCCAGGAGTCACAACAAGTACTAAGGAAAAAATAAGGGATGAGATCAGCGACTTATTCTTTTTCATATTAAAATTATCCCATAGGCCACCGACTTTCTCTGGGCTACGAACCACACGATCAAAGGAGTTCGGTCATGAATCGGTCATTCGGCAGCAAAAACCGACACTTTCCGCTTACAAACCTCACGGCGCTCACCGTTCTCTCAGTTGCGCTCAGCGCTTCACTGATCGCGCCAACATCAGCGACTGCTTCGACCACCAAGCCTGCAACCACAAAACCGATCAACGACAAATACACTCAGGCGCAATCTCATGTGAACTACTTGGTTTATCGCCCAAGTAACGTTGCCACACTCCCACTTAAAAGTTTTCAGATCACTAATTGCGGAACCCCGCTCGATCAACAGATCACCGCTACCTATGGCAGCGCTACTGTCGGTTTCACGCTCAGTGAAGTTTCCACAAGCTCAGCGTGCATGTCTTCCACCCTTTTAGCGCAAGGGCAACAACAAGAGACCCTTACCAAAGCTGGTCGCGCCAAAACCACCAAGCCAGTCGCGCACGCAGCGCTCCTTGACACAAATATCACGATCGTTTATCAAGGGATTTCAGTTAGCCAGCTCGCGGCAATCAACAAAGGGGTGGGTGCTGCGACTAATTAAGCGCACGCACAAGCGTAAGCAACCGTTGAATACCTAAGTTTTCTCTCCCCACAACTCCAAATATTTTGTACAAAACATTATTTTTTCTGTACATTATTCACATGAGCGAACTCTCTGTTTCCGAAGCAAGGGATCAGTTCCCTGCTGTCATCGCCGCTGCAAAAAAGAAGCCAGTCCGAATAATGCGCCACGGAAAAGAAGTCGCGGTGGTAGTGGATCCTTCGCTCTATGAAACATTAATCGCAGCCCAGGAAGAGCTCGACGATATCGCCGCATTCGATGCAGCGATGGAAGATAAAAGTCCCAACATTCCTTGGGCTCAAGTTCAAAAAGATCTCCAGCTGATTTGATCCGCTATCAGATCGAATTCAAAGCTTCTGCCGCACAATCTTTAGCCCAATTACCTAAAAAGACTCAGCGCAGAATCCAAGGTGTCCTCACAACTCTTGAGAGCAATCCGTTACCACCAGCAGCGCTAAAACTCACGGGACGTGATGCCTACAGAATTAGAGTCAGTGACTACCGAATCATCTACTCAATACACAAGAGCGTCTTCACTGTCGTTGTTGTGGCGATAGGCCACAGGCGCGACATATATCGCTCGTAAAACCGTGGAGCCTCGGGCCGGGATTGAACCGGCGACCTGCCCATTACGAGTGGGCTGCTCTACCACTGAGCTGACTCATTTGCTCTATTTTGAGCGTAGGTAATGGAGCCAAGCTCTGCTTGTTGCTTCAATTATTAACGTGTTGCAGGGCAAAAATGGGGCAAATTGCTGACCTATTTAACCGACCTTACTGAGAGTCTCAAGCAAGATCTTTCACCATTAAACCTTTTTGAAGTCAGCTTGACAGAACCTGGTTCATTATTT